>OOCQ01000273.1_pt1 | contig 46293 bp, 45 predicted proteins | sample 1671121 | NCBI WGS metagenome assembly OOCQ01 (sample SAMN06348124, study PRJEB24527) | human gut metagenome | biome: human gut; feature: ankylosing spondylitis patient; material: feces | host: Homo sapiens | place: China | collected 2015-10 | reverse complement strand
AGAGCACGACCTTGCCAAGGTCGGGGTCGCGGGTCCGAGTCCCGTTTTCCGCTCTTTTTTATTTGTAATCGAGAAACATGCCTATTATGAATTTATATTTGAGATATTTCGATCAAGAGACATTTGTTACAAATGTTGAAGAAGCAATAGACTTTTTGAAGAGCATTCCTGAGGTTGGAGTGGATTCTGCACTTGAAGCAGATATTCGTGATTATGCAGCAAGTGATGTTTGTTATCCTAAACGTTATAAGGTTCGCCCTCGTGTCTATTTTATTGTGATTAAAACCACTGCGGCTAGTATGCAGGATTTTAAGGAGAAGAAGGCTTTGCGTTCTGGAGCTACTGCTGAGCAGGCTAATGTGAGTCCAGCTGTAGTCCGTTTGAATGAGGAGCAGGCTGGTTGGTATGAAGGTTGCTTGGATTTCAAGCGAGTTGTTATGGTGCCAGCCACGGGTAAGTTTGAATACCGCGACACTCATTTCGTTGCCAATGTCAAGGCTCTTTCTGGTCTAGACTGCTATAATCGTATCGTTGATTACTTGCGCCAGCGTGTAGACTCTCGCAGCCAGTTCCCATCAGCTAAGGGTAAGAACTTCACATTCCGTTATCTCGGTATGTGGAAATAACATCTTTGTGTAGGAGGTAATTGTTATGAACAAAGTGATGTTGATAGGTAATGTGGGGAAGGATCCCAATGTGCATTATTATGATGCCGATCAGGCTGTTGCTCAAGTTTCTTTGGCTACAACCGAGAAGGGGTACACACTTGCCAATGGAACACAAGTGCCTGATCATACTGACTGGCATAACTTGGTCTTTTATCGTCAATTGGCTAAGATTGTAGAAAAGTATGTTCACAAGGGTGACAAACTCTATGTGGAGGGGAAAGTGCGCTATCGTTCTTATGATGACAAGCAGGGTAAGCGACAGTATGTTACTGAAATCTATGTGGACAATATGGAGATGCTTACGCCACGCCCTCAGCAGCCTGCGCCATCTGTTGCAGAAGCTCCGCAAAATTAGATGATTTTGTTTTTCAAACATAAAGGGATTAGAAATTGGATATTTCAATGATAACTGACGCCTTGGGTGATGTGGCTTTTCAAGAGCCCACTACTGGGGTTTTTATAGCTGCTGTTTTAGCAGCTGTATTGTTAGTCATGTCTGCATTTGCCAGTGGCTCAGAGATAGCTTTCTTTAGCCTCTCGCCTTCGGACGTGGCTGAATTGGAAGATGAGAAGACAGATACTGACAAGAAGATTCAGATGCTCCGTCAGGATTCGGAGCGCACGCTTGCCACTATTCTCATTACCAATAATTTTGTCAACGTAACCATTATTATGCTCCTCAATTATGTCTTTGCCGGCATTGTGGAGTTTGGTCCTAAGGCTTATTGGTTACAGTTTTTGATTATTACCGTCATCCTCACATTCTTGCTCTTGCTCTTTGGCGAGATTATGCCAAAGGTATACAGCCGTCAGGATCCATTGAAGTTCTGTCGTCGTTGTGTGGGAGGCATTTTGCTGGCTCGTAAGATATTTTGGCCTTTGGAAACCATTCTGCTTAAGAGTGGTGTGATGGCTGAAAAAATCATACAAAAGGAAAATCATGTTTTGAGTGTGGACGACTTGGAACAGGCGCTAGAACTAACCGACAAGAATGATATCAAGGACGAGCAGAATATGCTGAAGGGTATCATTCGTTTTGGTGATGAGACAGCCAAGGAGGTGATGACTAGCCGTCAGAATATCGTGGACTTGGATATTCGTAGTAGTTATCCTGATGTATTGAAGTGCATTGTAGATAATAACTACAGCCGTATTCCTGTATATCAAGATAACACGGATAATATTCGTGGCATTCTCTATATCAAGGATTTATTGCCGCATCTTACCAAGGGTAGTAATTTCCGTTGGCAGAGTTTGATACGTCCTCCTTATTTCGTTCCTGAAACCAAGAAGATAGATGATTTGCTCAGAGAGTTCCAAGAGAATAAGGTGCATATCGCCATTGTTGTAGATGAGTTTGGTGGTACTAGCGGCATCGTAACCTTGGAGGATATCTTGGAGGAAATTGTGGGAGAAATCAATGACGAGTATGATGAGGAAGAGAAATTCTACTCGAAATTAAATTACAATACCTTTATCTTCGAGGGCAAGACTTTGCTTACGGACTTTTGTCGTATCTTGAATGTGGATGACGAGGAGTTTGCTGAGGTAGAGGGTGATGCCGATACATTGGCAGGACTGCTCTTGGAGATTAAGGGCGACTTCCCTAGCATCCATGAGAAGATAGATTACAAGAACTATACCTTCGAGGTGATGAATGTAGACGAGCGCCGTATCAGCAAGATTAAGGTAACTGTTCATCCTGTGAGAAATCAAGAGGAGCATGAAGCGTAAAGTCATGGAGTAGGTCATTGGTTGATAAATCTTAAAGAGTAATAGATATATGGCAGTAGTCAATATACGAGAAGTTTATCCAGGAGTGAGCTTAGGCTTGTGGCAGATGGATGAGGATGTGGAACAGTTGTTTGCCCTGTATCCCCATCTGCAAGCTTATCGCTCCCAGTTGGAGGAGAAATATAAGAACGATGGCAGGAAACTGGAGTTTCTTGCCATTCGTGCGTTAATGTATGAGATGCTCAAGATGCGTGGTGCTTCCAAGGGTTTGCTCAGCCATGCTGGCGACATTACCCACAATGAAGCTGGTAAACCGCTGTTTCGTGGCTACCATATCAGTGTGACTCATACCAAGGGATATGCTGCGCTCATTCTTTCCAAGAATCAGGAGGTGGCTGTTGACATCGAGTACTTCTGTGATAGGGTGGAGCGTATCGCCTCTAAGTTTCTCCGTAAGGATGAGAAGGCTGAAGGGTTGGATTCATTGTTGGTGCATTGGTGTGCCAAGGAGACGGTATTCAAGCTCTTTTCTGAGGAAAGCCTCCAGTTTGATGATATGAGAGTGAAACCATTTGATACGATGTCTGACTGGTCGTGTGATGTGGAGAATCTGAAAAGTAAGAAGACAGCTCATGTTGATTTTGAATTGACTATGGAGTTTGTACTTACTTATTCAGTACTCACAAGTGAATAACACTATGGTAAAGAATATAGTTTCACTCTTGATGGGTGGCTTGTTGCTGAACTTTCCTCTTTCTGCCTTAGGTCAGAATGCAGAGGCGAAGTCGGATGTCAAGGTATGGAAGGTGGTGAGGGAGAATCCTCAGAAGTATTTCCCACATACCGTTGCGCCAGGTAACTATAGTGGCATCACTCATCTACACGATGACCTCTATGCTGTGGTAAGTGATAAGTCGGATAGTGCGCTCTACTTCAACTTTCAGATACAACTGAATCCTGTGACGGGTGACTTGGAACGAGTTGCTAATCTTGGGTTTACAGAGTATATGGATGGCAGTGAGAAAGTCTCGCAGTCGTCATGGCAGGGCATCCAGACAGGATTCGACCATGAGGCTATCGCTAAAGCCTCCGATTCTACAGTCGTTGTGGCGAGCGAGGGATTCTATCGTCTGAAAGAGTATCCCATTATTGAGCTGCGTGATGAGCATTCCGTATTTTCTGCAAGGAGAAAAATCAATTTTCAACTTTGGAGCCAAGAATGGTCCTCTTCCGACTTTTATCCCAACTATGTCTTCGAGTCCTTGGCATACGATTCCATCCGCCATCTTCTCTGGACCATTCCAGAGAGTACACTTCGCCGAGATGGAGAACCCGCTACGCCGCAGAATGGAGCGAAGAACAAGCTCCGACTGATGTGTTTCGATGGCAAACATCAACTTACTTCTTATGCCTATCAGATGGATGCCCCAACCACCAATCGTGAAGCTCAAACATACGTGATGGGAGTGAGCGAACTCTGTGCTTTGCCCGATGGTCAACTCTTGGTCTTGGAGCGTGAAGCCTTTATCCCTAAGGTGAAGTTGGGCGCATTCTGCCAGTGCAAATTGTATGTCATAGACCCATTGCACGGAGAACCTTGGAAGATATCTGAACCGATGTGTCAAGATACACCTTTCCTGAAGAAGCGTTTGCTCACGGAGTGGAAGACTAGGCTAGGACTCTTGGATCGTTCCTTTGCCAATTATGAAGGAATGTGTTTGGCCCCCCAGTTGCAAGATGGTTCGCAAGTGCTCATCTTGATTTCTGATTCGCAAGACCAGTATGCTGGAGTCTTGAGGGATTGGATGAAAACAATCGTGATAGAATAAGGAGGACGAAATTCATTCACATGATAATACAATAACAATTTAAATAATACAAGCATTATGGTAATAGATTTTGAAAAGATTGCTGAGGCTCACTTGGAGGGCTTCAAGGGTGGACAGGGAAAGCTCGATACCCGCAACTATGCAGACGACAAGGTGAAGATTATGTATTCTACTCTTCGTCCAGGTGCATCAACTGGTCTTCATGTTCATGAGGGCAATTGTGAGATTATTTATGTGGTGAGTGGCACTGCTACTTTCCATTATGATGATACCGTGGAAGAGGTACGTCAGGGTCAGGTACATTATTGTCCAATGGGCCATTCTCATTACATGGAGAATCTTACCGACCACGACTTGGTATATTTTGCCATCGTTCCGGAGCATCATTCATAAAGAATAGCGATATAAAACAAACAAAGGGTGTGAAGCAATCCAATGCTGTCACACCCTTTTTTCGTATGAAACCTATGCTCGACAATGCTCAGGTGGCACCGACTTGGGGGAATCCAAGCAGACTCTCATTGAGCGTTTCGGCAACCGTATGGTGAGCGACCTCTTTATTGGGCAGGATTCTTGGCAGATTACGTAGGTTCATGGCAATATACTTGGCTCGTCCCATTGCTCTGCTAGTTCGTCATCCTCTGGTATGGATTGATAGGGTATCGCAATGTGGAAAAGATGAATGAAAGATAAAAAGTTAAAAGAGTAAAAAGGTAAAAAGGAAAATCTGTATTGAAAAGATGTGACAAGTAAAAGGTTCAACTGTCAAATTATTTCTGACGGTTGAACCTTTTACTTATTTAATGATAGACTTTTATTTCTTTCTCTTCTGCGTATTCGGCAGGAAGCCAGCGATGATGCCAAGCAATGGCAAGAAGGCACTCACCTGGAAGATGAACTCGATGCTCGTCTTGTCGGCTAGCCAACCGAAGAAGGCAGAGCCGAGACCGCCCAATCCAAACATCAATCCGAAGAAAATGCCGGCTATCAGTCCCACCTTGTCGGGCATTAAGTCAGTGGCATACACCACGATGGATGAAAACGCTGAAGCGATAATCAATCCTGATAGGAAGGTGCAGATGATGGTCCACGTAAGATTGGCGAATGGCATGATGAGGGCAAACGGAGCCGCTCCCAAGATAGAAAACCAGATGACATACTTTCTGCCAAACTTGTCGCCCAGCATACCTCCCGCCACTGTTCCGATGGCAAAGGCGGCGAGGAAGACGAAGAGGCAAAGTTGGGATGCCTGAACCGAGATGCCAAACTTGTCTATTAGGAAGAATGTGAAGTAGCTTGTGATGCATGCCGTGTAAAAATATTTCGAGAATACCAATAGCACCAGTATCAGCAGAGCCCCATACTTCGCCCCCTTTGAGATGTCATTGTTTAGGAGCGGTTGCTGCTGCGGATGGTTCACCACATAGGCAAGTCGCGCCTTATACCAAGCCCCCAGTCTGACCATGATGATGGCAGCCAGCAAGGCTGCGAAGGCAAACCATGAGATGGCGTGTTGTCCGAAAGGCAGGATGATGATGGCAGCGAGCAACGGTCCTATCGCCGAGCCTCCATTGCCACCCACCTGGAAGATGGATTGCGCCAGGCTCTTCTTGCCACCCGAAGCCATCTGAGCCACACGGGATGCAGTGGGGTGGAAGATGGAAGAACCCAGTCCCACGATGCTCACCGCCAACAATATCAAGAGATAATTCTCGGCAAAGGCAAGCATCAGCAGTCCCACGAGCGTAAAGCACATGCCGAAGCTCAGGGCGTAAGGTCGGGGATGCTTGTCGGCATAAAGCCCCGTGAAGGGTTGCAGGATAGAGGAGGTCATCTGGAATATCAGCGTGATGATGCCTATCTGTGCAAACGTAAACCCATACTGATCCTTGATAATCGGATAGATGGACGGGATGATGGACTGAATCATATCGTTCAGAAAGTGGGAGATGCCGCAGATGATGAGCATCGAATACACTGTGCCCTCCGTCATCGTGGGGTGTCCTTTGATCGCATTACCTAGAGATTTTATATTCATATTCTTCATCAAATCTATTTCTTTCAGCCTACAAAGGTACTGCGATTTTTTGCAATATCCAAGTAAAAAGTAGTTTTTATCCCAAAATGTTTGGAAGTTTCAAAGAATATGCTTACTTTTGTGGGTGAAAAGGTAGAAAACTAAAGATACAATAGCGAAAATGAAAGATATGTTATCATTGAGCCAGGAGCGATTCTCGGCTCGCAAGTTTACACAAGAGGCTGTAAGCGAAGCAGACTTGCAGTATGTTTTGGAGTGTGTGCGCATGGCTCCATCGGCATGCAACAAGCAGCCATGGAAGTGGCTCGTAGTGAAGTCGGATGAGGCTAAGAAGAAACTCCAGGAGTGTTATAACCGAGAGTGGTTTCTCTCTGCTCCGATGTATATCATCGGTATGCGCAACAAGCAGGAAAACTGGGTGCGCAAGGAAGACAGCAAGCCTCATGGCGACATCGATGTGGCTATCGCCACCGAGCACCTCTGCCTGGCAGCCGCAGAGCGAGGCCTGGGCACCTGCTGGGTTTGCAATTACGACCCAGAGAAGATGCACCAGTACTTTGAGCAGGGCTCTCGTGAGGATTATGAGGCTGTGGTCATCATCCCTATTGGCCACATCGCCCCCGATTGTCCTCATGCCGAAAAGAAGCGCAAGGAAATGAGTGATATAGTGGAAGAACTATAAACAAGTGATTAATTTTTGTAAACAAGTTATTTACGCCCCGTAAATAACTTGTTTTTTTGTACTAAATGACTTGTTTCTAAAGTACAGAAAAATGGTGAACCCTTGCCATAAGTGTGGTTTAAGGGGTATTATTTGGCTGGTGAAGGTGAACCCTATGTACTCAGAACTTTGTATATACAGCGCGCCTCTAGAATATAAAGAGCCTGTATAACAATACGTTATATTATGTTTTTAACACGTTTTTAACGCAAGCTTTTTAGCAGGGTTCACCTTCATCGCAGCATTTGTCCTAAATGATGAGATGTTGACGGTACCTATGTTAAAGCAAAGTTACGTGAAATGTCAGCTTTTGGTTGATATTGGCTTCGATGGCCATCGAAGCTTACTTCAAAGGCGTATGGAGAAAACTTCATTGGGCATTGAAGTTTATTTCGTTTTTTCGTAAGCTATCAGCCCTTTTTGTTATAGCCCTTGAATGATTTTTGAATTATTCTAAGTAAATAATTGGAAGATAATTCTCAATTTATTTGGTGATTCAAAAACTTTTTCCTAACTTTGCCAGCAAAAAGGAGACTATATGGATAAAATAAATGTATCAAACGAAAGAATCAACTCAGAACTTGCCATTTTCCTCTTCAAGGAAGCTGACAACTTTATAGCCTACAGCCCTGCTCTAGACTTGTCTGGGTATGGAAAAACGGAGGCTGATGCTCGTGCCTCTTTCAACATTGTTCTGAGAGAGTATTTTGATTATGCTATTCATGAAGGTACGTTGTATCAAGACTTGAAGAGTCATGGGTGGATTCTTAAGAAGAATGAGATTGAAACCCCGAAAATTTCTATGCTTATTCTTAAGAATGACGAGTTGAGCAATATTCTTGATAAGAAGGATTTCAAGAAATATCATGAACCAATTAGAGTTCCCGCTTTAGCATGAATACGTATAAATTAAGCAATATTTCTGTTAATGCTTTTCGGGATTTTTTGGCATCAATGGGATGCGAAAAGACAAAAACGGAAGGTGGGCATGAAAGATGGGTTAAGCCTGGCTTGACTCGTCCTATAATTCTTCAGACCCATATTTCGCCAGTCCCTGAATTTATAGTCAAGAATACATTGAGAAATTTGGGAATTTCGAAATCCCAATTTTTTGAATATTTCTATAAGAAGTCAAACAAGCTATTCGGAATGAAACAATACGAGGCTGTTATTGAAGCAACAGAAAAGTGATTTGATACTATATTCATATCCCAGCTTGCTTTGTCGTGTGTGCAAGCTGGGCTTTTGGTTGATATAGGCTTCGATGGTTATCGAAACTTACTTCAAAGGCGTATGGAGTAAGCTTCATTGGGCATTGAGGTTTACTTCGTTTTTCGTAAGCTATCTGTAACCTAACTATTCATTTTTATCTTTGTCTATGAGTAATTCCCCCTTGTTTCTATGTTTTTCGGCATGTTTATCTAAAATAGTTGGGAAAACATGCTTTAGTTTCAGAATAATTTAGTATTTTTGCAGATGCATTCTGCTCGCAGAAAGCCCGAAAGGGCGAGTGGGTGCTACTTTTATGGAAAAGAGCGTTTGCTTACGCTCATTGTTGCCAGGAAAAGAGGCTAATTGACAAGTGAATTATTATATATATGAAAGCATTACGAATTTCACCAATGTACAAATGTGTAGGATTGGTTGATGCGGATCTCATGGACAATGGTACGCGTCATCCAAATCTTGTGTTGCTGAAAATTGCAGGCTTTTTGTATAATAATCATGTTCGTTTTGAACTAATTACTAGTGAGAATATAAATCTTTCAAGATATACTAATATCTTTTTGTCACGTGTGTTTTCTTTTACAGCTCTTCCTAAGTTCTATACTCAAGCTGTTGGGACAAAGGATGAAGCAAAGTTTCACGTAGGTGGTACTGGCTTTTATGCTACTGAGACGAGTGTGTCAGAATATCGCAAAAAGAGAACGGAGGATATGCAGAAACTAGAAAATGATGCTTTCCTAAATCAGTTCCCAAACACTTATGGGGGGGGCAAAAAACGTCGGAATCGATATGGCAAGACAAATGCCATATTATCATCTTTACGATGAATATGTTAAACAAAAGGTAGCAGAAGGTTATAAAGCAGAAAAGTACAAAGATTATCAAAAGTATTCTATTGGCTTTTTGACTAGAGGTTGCATTCGTCATTGCCCCTTTTGCATAAACAAATTAGAGAGTAAAATTTTACCATACTCTAAGTTAGAATGGTTTATGGATAATGAGCGGGATGAGGATAATCATCTTGTTCGTCCGTATATCTATTTATGGGATGATAACTTTTTAGCTTCAGATATATCTGTTTGGAAACCTTTGTTGGAGCAATTGATAGCATCTGGCAGACCTTTCCAGTTTAGGCAGGGATTGGATGAGCGAATGTTAGCTCAGAGTCCGCATGGTGAGGAGATGGCTAGGATGCTGTCCAAGGCAAAATATCATGGAGATTATATATTCGCTTTTGATAATTGGAAAGACCGAGAACTGATAGAACGAGCTTTGAAAATATGGAAGCATTACAATCCAAAGAAGGGTACGAAATTCTATTTGTTTTGTGGCTTCAAGCAGAATGCTAGGAACAAAAAGAAATTCTATCAAGATATATGGGAGTTGTTTCAACGTATCAAGATACTTATGCAATATGGGTGTGTGGGATACGTTATGAGACATGAGGACTATCATCAAGCTCCTATATCCAATATCTATATTCAGATAGCTCGTTGGTGCAACCAGCAACAGTTTTATAAGAAAATGTCATGTTGGGAGTTTTTGTATAGAAACCAATCGTATTGGGAAGAGCATACCTTGAAAGTGAAAGATAGACCAAAGCTTAAATCGTTTGAAGAGTTTGAGGCAGATTTGAATAATGGCTATTATGAAAAGGTTAAGATGTGCTTGCCATTACGGACATTTGTAGATTTATTGGAGATGTTTAAAGAGCATAGGGCAGAGCTGATAGAAATGTTCAATTATAAAATGGATAATTTGAAAAAACCTTCATTGTGGAATAAGATATAAACAATAAGCGTATGGATGATACCTTCTTATACAAAGTAATATCGCGTTTAAGTTTAAAATCTTTGGATGCGGTTCAAAATGGTCAAGGTTTTAGTGACTTTGACAAATATATGCATGTGTCAAGACCTATCGAAAAAGTCTTAGAGCAAAAGATGTTTGAAATTGAACATAATGGGGGAGGCATTGTGTTGCTAGTGGGAAGTGCTGGTGATGGTAAGTCTCATCTTTTAAGTCAAGTCAAGACTAAATTTGATTGGTCTTTCAAATCTTACTATAATGATGCAACAGTTAGTTGTTCACCTAAAAGGACAGCTATAGATACATTGAAAATTGCATTAGAAGAGTTTTCTGATAAGAAAATTCATACTACGTCTGATAAGAAAGTGGTGGCTATTAACTTGGGTAAACTCAATGCTTTTATAGAAGATAGCGAGGTTAAGGACAGTTATAGGGAAATAGTAAATGTAGTTAAGCCCCTGTTTGATGATATGCCAATTTATGAAACAGAACATATAAAAGTTGTTCTTTTCACAGAGGAACAATTGTTTGAGTTTCATCCAGATGTCGAGATGGATTATCCTGTTGCTTCTGACTTTTTATCAAAAGTGCTGAGTAAAATTGTATCGTGTGAGGAAGACAATCCTTTCTATCAAGCTTATTTAGCAGATTTAGGTAATGGAGTTGGGAAAAAATCTCCATTGATTCTAAATTATGAACTTCTTATGAGCGAAAGTGTACGCCACACTATCGTAATGAGTGTAATAGAGGCTATAATTAGGTTTAATTTGAAAATAACACCTAGAGAATATTTTGACTTTATCTATGCAACTCTTTGTTGGACGGGAAAGTATGAAGAGAAAGATGATTTCTTTGAAGCTTTGTTGCCAACAAAGCTATTTCATGGCAATAGTACCAATAAGATAGTGGTGGCATTGTCAAAATTAGACCCACTAAAATATGGAAGTACTCTTCATGATGATGATTTGGCAGTTCTGTTTACTTCATACATGATACCAAAAGATTTTATGGACATGATAGAAGAAGCTAATGTTCCAAGTTTTATCATTGAACGTACCAATAAGTTTTATGCTAATAATGGAATAGATACAGAACGAACTGTTAAGTTTCTTTTCCGATTAAAGCATTTATTGAATTATCATACAGAGTCTATTGTGTATAGAAAATACTTAAAGGCACTAAGTGGTATATTTTTAAATGATGCAGGTACGATGAAAGAACTATATGACATAGTATCAATGGCTATGCCTCGTCATTATGGTTCATATTATCGAGAAGAAGGTTTGGTACCTTTGAATTTACAAGGAGCAAATTATCATTTCTTCAGTTCTTTGGAAATGGAACCATGCAAAATAGTTTCCATCTTTGATAAGTCCTCTCCAAACCACTTTGCATTGTATATAGATATGTCGTGGCAGATAGGTATTGAGGAGAAAATAAGATTGCGTTTAGATTATCAGCTGTATCAATATCTATTAGATTTAAATGAGGGAAAGCTGGCTGTGAATTACGAAAATGAAAGAAATATTATCTTTAGTAAATTTATGCGCCAGTTAAGTAAGTTATGTGATAGTAGCAAGAAACTAATCATAATAGGTCCTGAGTCTAAGAAAATAACATTTAAAGAGAACTTTGGAAATTTATCATTGAAATGAAAATAGAAGCATATAAAAAGAAATATCATAATGATAATGGTGAGGGCAAGTTTGTAGATAAATGGATGGAAGGTATAAAATTTTTACCATTTACTTCAAATCCTTCTACTGTGTTTGATAAAAAGTGTAGTTTGCAAGGTGTCACAGGGGAATTTTTTCGCTTGTGGGAAGGATGTGGTACTCAACCAATCCGTACAGTGGGTGGTATCTTGGATGAAAAGTTGAATGCTTATTTGGCATCTAAAGGTATGCCAAAAACAGAGATTGAGCATTTTTGCAAAATAGTTAAGGATGTTCTTTTTGTAGATGGAAATTTAAATATTAATGATTCTGCTTTGTTAAAATTTCAGCCATATTTACCATGTAATACCGATATGGTAGAAAAAGAGCAAAGCAAATATAAGTCTGGTGAGATTAAAATAGCAAATTACGTTTATTCGATGAAGAGCGTAAGTATGAAATATCCATCAGAAAATACTGATAATAACCTGTTTATAAATGTTTTGAGAGAGGCATTAAAAGGAAATGGAATTCCGGTAAGTGAGGCAAACTTAGAAGAGTATTATATACTTCCTTTTATAAAGACTTCTTTTCAAAACGATTTTCAATGGTTGATGAAACAAGAGGAAATAGTAAAGACGAAGTATTTAAGTTTGTTTTTTTATTTTTATGCTTGTTATAGTGTTGTGCAGTCTGTTTTATCTATTAAAAGAGGCAATAAAACTGAAGTACAAGAAAAGCCTATACCTATGTATTTTATGTTGGCTTCAGAAAAAGCTTCAGCAGGGCATGATGCTGTTTTAAGGGGATGGCAATATCGTTTCCCACAAGGTACTCTGGAACATCTTTATGGAGAAGTACAGACTATTGACATCGTTAACTCTCTATTAGGTGATAAAATCGGATTATATCCAGAATTATTGGCGAAAATGAAGGAAGTTCCATTTACGGAAAATAAAAATGTTTGTGAAACAATTCTTGATTTGTTGCAAGAAGACAAGAAGCAAATGTTTAGCCATCGTAATAGTGAAAGTGCGGATGGCTATAACGAAATTCCGCCAAGAGTAGCGTCGTATGAGGACTTCTTGGAGAAACTACGTTATATTTGCGTGGGGATGCAATCACCGAGCTACGTGTCACGTATAAAGAAAAAAGTGACAGATTTACTTGGCATACGCTTCTTGCAAAGTAGGCGTGGATATCGTGTCATGGTACTTGATAATGAAATGTTGTTATTTTTGATAGCAATGGTAACAAAAAATACAAAGACGAAACTTGAGGATATGTATAAACTTTTTTTATCTTATGGAATCTGTCTGAATCGTAGTACCAGATTGTTGATAGAAGATTATTTGTTAAAATTAAATTTGTTGGATCGTAAAAGTGATTCAGGGGAGGCTCAATATGTCAAAGTCGTTTTATAAATATATAGTGGTTGATTTGCTTCTTGATTTTTTTAAGAATGCAAGTAATTTGGAAGGTTGCAGATACTATGTAATCATTGAAAATGATGAATATCGACAAGGATTTCTTGATGCGATAAAAGATGCTGCAGAGCCTAAAGAGCTTAGTGGAATATATCATAGTAGTGATTCTTTGGAAGAAGAACCATATCATACATATGTGTTGGATCCTGGTAAAAATCAGGCTAAAATCATCGTCGGTTATGATAAGAATGCTACTGAAGATTATTTGACTACTATAAGAAATATCATTGGTCAAAAAAATACTCCATATGAAAAATATGGTGTTCTCTATGTTTTGTCTGATAGTTCTTTGTCTTCTTTGATGACAGCATGCCAAGACCTGCAAAGTCCTGGATGTCCATTGTGTCCATCTTATATCATGTCTGATATCAATAAAAAGATAGACGTGCGAATAACAAAAGAATATGAGAGAAATTACTTGTCTGAGCATTTGAAGAGTATCTCAGATAATATTTCAGATGGAGTTTGTGATTTCTTTGATTTTCAAAATGCGTTGTCTATTCTTGATGAGGAAAAGCTACAAGGACATTTTGTTGAGTTAGATTACTTTTCTGATGGCTGTATTTATGAAGATTCTTTTAAAGCTAAGCCTGCCGAATTAGCTGAAAGAATTAGAGAAAATAGTAACTATTTCCATAAAATTAAAGTCATTATGAATGAAGATTGCGACAAGGAAGATAAGTTGAATCAGTTGCAGAAAATTCTCGACGAAAAGCTTTCTAAAAAAGTAATTAAAGCAGATCTGAATTGGAAAAATATTGATTTCAAGGAAGTTAAAGATAGTATAGAGAGAAAGAGTACTACGGCAAAGTTGTGCTTATTAGACTATAACGTTGATTCTTCAGAGACTAATCATGCTGTTATATCAGAAAAGGAAAATTATACAGGGAATAGAAGTAAAAAATCTGCTAATTTTGCTTTGATATACGATGAACCTTGGGGTAATCGTATAGATGTAAAAGTGGCTTTTAACAAGAACATTAGCTGTAAGAAGCTTAGTGAGAATTGTAAAATTAATGGTAGATTTCTTACGGTAAGCTTACAGAATAAGCCATTCCATCAATCTATAGGGGTGAATGATAACCGTCATGATTTATTCTTTTTACATGTACCATTTTCTGCATCTTTCATGCAAGGGATAGGGGGGAATTATACTATTTCCAAAAAAGGGGAAATAGTCATAGTGGCTTCTGATGATAAAGATCAAATCTGTTTGGGAGTTGGTAGCAATGAAGTGCAGCTATCTATTGATAATCGAGTGAATATGACAGAAAATGATAAACTGATTATCAATTTTGCTGATTATGATTCTGAGGATAAGTTGGCTTTTGGTGTATGTTATAAAGGGCAAGACATTAAATTTGTTGTAAAGTTAAATGTTTCTAAGCCAGTATTGCCAATTGATTCTGACCAGATTCAAGATCATAAGGATTATAAAGGTATTGCTACGGCAGAAAGTGCATTTGGTAAAATTTTAACTGATGGCATAGAACGTCCAGTTGTAAAATATTGGAGAAAATATTTGGAGTGGGAGTTGTGTTTTTTGCAAGAGAATGCTACATATCTGAAAATTCAGTCAAATAGTTTTGGCGAAAAGGAAGTTTTAGCGCAAAAATGTATATTACCACAAAATGTAACCAATGCTTTGAATGCCCTTTATGACTATTTTTTGCAAGTGAATAATGTGCCTTCTTTGAAGGGAATGGACTCTGAATTACGTAATAGGTATGTTGAATATTGGCATGCTGTTAAGAATGCTGTTATGCAGATTCCTACAAATAGAAGCATGACAAATGAAGAATATGATTTGACAAGATTGGGTGTTGTGGTGGATGAAGATGGGAAAATATACCTGTCTCCTTTTCATCCTATAGTTGTGGCTTTTGTTCTTGAACATGATAAGCAGCGAGATTGTCAAGAGGAAACAACAGTAGCCCATCAACTGATTTCACCTTTCTATTTGATGCCATATTTGTACTTTAATAGTCAACCAATGCGACCATATACGGACAGTTCATTTATGAAAATTAAAAATTGGTTGTGTTATGAACCTGTTGATAGCAAACCTCAGGAGCGAACCAACAATATAACCATGAAAATGGTATGGTCCAAGATGCAGGCGTTTATTGGGCATTTTGGCTATCTTTTTCAGGACAGAGATTGTCCAATAAAAATCAGTACAGTGGGTATTGTTGACGACTCAAATGTTATCAAGGGTATCATTGAGTTTATTAAGAAAGAAATGCTAAATGGTGTGCAGAGAATAGAACTCCATGAGTATGTATCTGATATGTTGGAGGAAAGCTTCTTTGAAAAACTTAACCGTTTGGACTCTTCTAATGCTATAGAGGATGAATTAAAGAAATATGGTTTAGATTTAGAGAAAAAAGGAAGCTATACAAGTCAGGAGGTAATCCATCAGATGTTTACAAGAGTATCTTTCTATAAACATTTGTTGGATGAGTCAAGAGGCATTGATTATTGTCACATTGTGTTTTATCAAATGAATACAGGTAATGATTATGTAGAGCCAAATACCGATGACTCAAGAGTAGAGTTAGCTTTGGGAGGTCTTATTTCTTCTCCGTCTACACGAAGTAAAGGTGGAGTGTATGTATTGGGCTATGGCACTAAGGGTATGAAAAAAATGGATGGTTATATTTATCCGATGGCAACTGCTATGAATAATCTCTATTCTAATGAGAAAAATCATGGTGGTAGTCAATTTCATACCCATACTTGCGTAGCTAAGCAGTATCGTTTTGATTCTGTTTCTTTGCTAGATTCTATTTATGATAGAGCAAATTGGGTGACATTTATCAATCCTGAGGTTGATATTGACTTTTTCTATAAGAACAATTTATATGTTATCCATTACACAGACCAATATTCGATAAATGCAAAATATGATAGCATAACTGTAACTAAGCATATCAAGCAGTATGAGAATATGTTGCGTAAGTCTTATGAAAATTATTCATTGGCTGACGAAAGTTTTGACAATTTTAATAATGTAATGATTCATTATTTCAATTGTCTAAACGGAAGTTGGATGCTGGATGTTGTCAATAAAAGTGAGGCTCAAATTAGAGAAAAAATGAGTATAGTGGCAGCAAGTGTTGCTATGTTACGTTTTATGAAGCGCAATAAAAATGTTTGCTGGATACCTGTGTCTTTAGAAGAAATTTTGCGAGTTACAGGTTCAATAGGATTGCAGCAGGAATTTGTTTTCTCAAAAAAGGCTTTGGGGGTGAAAGGTTCCATGTCAGATGATTTGCTTATGATAGGTTTGGATGTTTCTGATCTTGATAATCTTAAGGTATATTTGTATCCAGTTGAAGTGAAATGTTCAAAAAATAGCTCTATGGCAGAAAAAGGTGGTGAACAGGTATGCCATACATATCAGCAGTTGCGAGAGCATTTGTTTGGGGAGCAAACTTTCTTAAAGAATATTTATAGAACATTTTTTGCTTCTCAGCTGTTGGCGAATGCGGAAAAGATGAATGCTAATCAATTGCTTTCCAATGAAGAATATGGGAAAATAGAAGCTTGTCGTTATCAGCTTTTAAATGTGCAATACGACTTGGTTGAAACATTGCCTGTTAAAGAAATGGGACATGCTGCGGTTGTTTCATTCTATGCGCAAGCTTCTCATGATTTGCATACCTCTTTTGTAGAAGATGTTGATGTATGTGAAGTTCATTTTTCTGAAAAGGAATGTTTTCAGTTTGTTGCAGAACCAAATAATAATCATTTGTCATTTTTAGAGACAGATGAAATTGTTGTTGATGCTAATATTAGTGGTCAAAAGAAAGGTATACATCAGGATTCTGTAATGCAAGTGTCTATGGAAAACTTGAGTGACATTGAGGATTTGACGTCTGTAGAATCAGCTGAGAGTGAAGTTGATGATTCAACAGGGAAAATCGCTTTTGCGGCAGATTCATTGAAGAAACAAGGAATACAAATAAAAGTTGGTTGCGTAAAAGGTACGACTAATGAAGTGATTTTTGAGCCAAATAATACGTTTATTGTTTCTCATCCTAATATGGGAATTATCGGAACAATGGGAACAGGAAAGACACAGTTTGCCCGTTCTTTGATAGCTCAATTTGCCAAGGAGTCTGTTCATAATGTAGGAGAACGACCTGTTGGTATGTTGGTTTTTGATTATAAAGGGGACTACAAGGATAAAGAATTCTTGGATGCAGTTAATGGAAATGCATATAAATATAATTATCCGTTTAATCCTTTGAAATTGGTTGAAACAGATGATATTGCAGGAATGAATCTTCCTGCAATTACGGCTGATAGAATCAGTGATTCTTTTGCCAAGGCATATGGGTTAGGTCTTAAACAACAAAGCAATATTAAGCAGGTGATATTGGAGACTTATGAAGAATGTGGTATTAATAAGAATCCTCAAACATGGAAGAAACAACCACCAACCATGGCAATGGTTATTGACAAGTATTTTGAAAAATACGATGCTAATGACAAGGCTTATGCCTTGTTTGACAAATTGCGTGATTATGCCATCTTTACACAAGATAACGAAGATTGTGTTTCTTTGTTTGAATGGCTTGATGGGGTTAGGGTAATCGACTTGACTTTGTATCCTGATGATACGAAGAAAGTAATCGTGTCTTTAGTATTGGATCTCTTTTATGCAGAAATGCGTCAATTAGGTGGAAGTCAACAAGAAAATGGATTCCGTGAATTGCGTTCTATGATTATGGTTGATGAAGCTCATCAATTTTTGAAGAAAGATTTTAATTCTTTGAGAAGTATTATTAGTGAGGGACGTATGTTTGGTGTTGGTATGATTCTTTCTACCCAAAATGTAAGTGATTTTAAGACATCTAAAGAAGATTATTCGCAGTTCATTCTTAGCTGGGTGATTCATCATGTAAATTCTATCAGTAAGAATGAAATTGCTAGTATATTTGGTCCGGATAGTAACTGCGAACGTTACATGGATTATATCAATAAGGCTAAAATCTTCGAGAGTATATGCAAAATTGGTAGTAGGGTTGAAGGAATTCGTGATTTGCCATTTTTTGAATTGGTTAAGCAAGATGAACGTTTTTGTAAACAATAATTTTATATTAATGAAGATGAAGTATATATTATCATTAGTTTTAGGACTGTGCCTGTCTTTAGGCGCAAGATGCCAGTCTTTGAGTCAGTCAAATACAAAGCAGACAACAGCATCTCCTGATAACAAGGTCAACTTCCGATTGTTTCAAACAAATAATCGATGGACCTTTCTAAAATTGGATACAAGAAATGGTGAGATAATGCAAGTTCAGTATGATATGGGGGACAATGCAATGCAGTATCCTTTGAATCTGAAACCTTTGGCTTATGGGGAGGACGCAAAGCCTGGTCGCTTTTTCTTGTATCCAACAGAGAACACTTTTAACTTCTTGCTCTTGGATCAGGTTGATGGACGTGTTTGGCAAGTTCAGTGGAACTTTGAAGCTAATAAAAGAGGTATTTGGAAAATTGATTGGTAATTTAATGATTTAGTTTTATGACAGCAAAAACGAAATTTATCTTGACTTATGTGGGTGGCATCATCACTGGTGCCATCCTCATGATAGTTGTGGCTTATTTTATGTCTAGGTATAACAATGTGGATCCTGTGGATGAAGTGGACCAGAACGTGGAGCTTTATGAAAAGCCTCAACAGGTGATAAAGACGCATAAGCTAAAAGTCTTTCAGGTATTGGAAGACGGTAGTGCTTTGGCAAGGGTAGAACTTGATATGGAAAATCCTGATGATGACAACTATGGGCTTGTGGTCTTGTTCTTGTCTGATGAGAATTCTACCTATTATGATGACCAAATCATTAGCGTGCCAGAAGGCAAGTGGCTGAGACAGGTTGGTACTTATCATTATATGACGAGACAGAATATGGAGAAGACCGTTCCTGTGGTTGAGATATTTGATATGTAATAAATACTCCCCCAGTATTGAGGCTTCATGCCTCAGCACTGGGGGATTAATTTTTATAGCTTGAAGTCGAGGCTGGCTTGGTGGTTACTTACCTGAAGTGTTACCTGGGCTCCCTCGATGAGGGGATATTTGACTTGTTTCATATTTTTCTATATTCTTGATTGTCAGTTGCAAAGATACGACTTTTTTTAGAATTAGGGGCTAAGAATGGATTGAATCGATGAAAATTGGGGGCAAAGAATAAAACAACTTCCTGATTTTCTTCATTTCCTTTTGATTTTTCTGATTTTTTTTCTACCTTTGCATTATGAAAATAATGAGAACTATTATATTGGGTGGAAGTTTGCTGCTATCCACTTTGCCTTGCTATTCGCAAGATAACTATAAGCGATACCACGGCGATGGCATCGACAATGTGCTGGAATATGTGCCTACTGCCGCCGTCTTCGGACTGAAAATGTGTGGGGTGGAGGCGGAGAGCTCTTGGAAAAGGAGGCTCACCGTTTCGGTGCTATCCTTTGCCATCAATGGGGGCGTGGTACAGGGACTGAAGTATTCCGTCCACGAAACCAGACCTGACGGGACAGACCGCAAGTCTTTCCCCTCGGGACATACAGCCATCGCCTTTTGTGGTGCCACTACCTTGATGCACGAATATCGCAAGGTTTCGCCATGGATAGGAGTGGCGGGATATGCCGTAGCTACCACCGTGGCGGTAGACAGAGTGCGCCGCAATCGCCATCACTGGTATGATGTGGTGGCTGGTGCTGCCATCGGTATCGGCTCTGCTGAGGCTGGATACTGGATAGGCGACAAAATATTGGGCACCAAGAAGGATGGCAAGAATGATGTGAGCCTATCTGTTGCGCCCACTGGCATAAACCTGGTATGGCAATTGTAACTATGAGCCGCTCATACCTCCCGTCTGGATTCCTTTCTCTTCTTCCTTGAAGTCGTTGTTGATGTTGGATTTGTACTGCTTGAACTGCTTCTTGGTGTTGCCAAACTTCCAAGTCAGGGTCATGGATATCTGGCGCAGTGGCACCTGGACCATCATGTGCTGGGTGTAGTCTCTGCCCACGGTCTGGCTCTCTATCTCGAGCTTGTTGCTCAGCGGGGTGAGGAACATCAGGCTCAGGTCTAGCTTGTCCTTGACCAGTGGTTTGGAGAGGGTGGTGTAGAAGAACGACATGCCGCTCTGATAGCCTTGCAGAGTGTAGCTCTTGGTCTGTATGATGCTACCCAGGGTCCATTCCATGTCCCAAGGCAGAGTTTGCTGTAGGTTGATAGTTGTGGCAGCATTCCAACCGTTGTTCTTCATCCCCAGTTCATTGCTTCTCATGTCGGCATAACTCGTGCTCATGTTCAGCATCAGACGCGTCTTCTTCAGCATCAGCCAGTTGGCAAAGATGTTGAGGCTCGCTCTTTTCTCCTTTTGTACGTTGCCATAGGTTTGGTTCAGCAGGTTGTTGGCATCAATGAATGTGTATTGCGCTATCTTGTTGTTGCAGAAGTTGTAGCCTGCCGTTACGCTCAGCATCAGTCGCTGCTGGTAGTAGTTGTATACCAGGTTCAGCTGGTGGCTTTTCTCCACGTCCAGGTCGGTGTTGCCGTAGGAGATGCTGGTAGGGTTACTGCGGTCCACGTATGGGTTCAAATAGGTGATGCCCGGACGGGTGATGCGCATGCTGTAGTTCATGCCGATGTTCATACCTGGGGCTATGCTGTAGGAGAGGCTGGCGCTAGGTACCAAATTGCCGTAGTCTTTCTTGAAGTCGTCGCCATTGCCGCTGGCATATTCTGCCTTTTCCCAGGTGTGATCATAGCGGGCTCCTGCCTTGGTGCTAACCTTGCCAAAGGTGCCCTTCCACTCGGCGTAGGCTGCCAGGATGTTCTGGGTGTTCTGATACTCCATACTGTTGTCGGGGTTCAGGGTCTCGCTCTTGTCGGCGGCTATGTTGTAGTACTTGGAGTCCGACTTGTTGGTGCGGGCTATGTACTTGGCTCCGTAGTTGAGGGTCTGCGCAGGGCTGAGCTGCTGGGTGAAGTCGGTCTGCAGGGTGTGTTCGGTGGCTCGGGCATGGCTCTGGAATAGCAGGTTGTTGAGCTGGATGGCTGTGATGCCTGCTGCCTCCTTATCATAATAGGTGTAATTGTCATTGTCGGTGGGCGATGAGGTGAAGAGATAGCTCAATATCATGTAGCTGGAGCGCTCCTTGTTGAAGAATCGCTGATAGTCCAGGCTGCCGTTGAACGACTTGTAGTCTATCTTCTGCTTCATCTCGTTGCCATAGCTGAATCCGTTGCCGTAGGTGCCGCCTTGCATCTGGGTGGTAGGGTGACCGTTCATCTTCTGTTGCCAAGTGGTGATGCCCGCCTGCGCACTGATGTTGCTCAGCGAGTCGAGTTCATAGCTCAGGCTGATGTTGCCCATGGAGAAGGGCTGTTTCATGTCCGAACTCTGCTGATAGTGCATCTGGCTGCCGTCGCTCTGCAGGCGCTCCATGTCGATGTCGGTGTGGTCCATATTGCTGTGGTTGTACATGCCGTTGGCGCTGTAGGTGAGCTTGCCCTGCTGTCCGCTGATGAAGGCGGAGATGCGCTGCGAGGTGTTGCCAGCACCGAGGCTCACATTGCCGTTGTAGCCATTGAGGGCATCGCCAGTTGCTGCGCCGTTGGCTGTGGTTTGCTTGTTCATGATGAGGTTGAGCACGCCGCCCGTTCCCTCGGCGTCATATTTGGCGCCGGGATTGGTGATTACCTCGATGTTCTTCACCATGGTGGCAGGCATCGCCTTGAATATCTGCGAGGGGTTGCTGCTGAACATGGGGTTGGGCTTGCCGTCCACATATACCTTGAAGTTGGAAGAACCGTTCACGGTGATGTTGTCCTGTCCGTCCACGGTTACCATAGGTACCTTGCGCAGCATGTCGAGCACGGTAGATGCCTTGGCGTCGGCGTCTTCCTGTACATTGTAGGTCATCTTGTCGGTCTCCATCTTTACCAGTGGCTTGGAGGCTGTTACGGTAACGCTCTCCAGGTCGAAGTCTTTCCAGATAGAGTCGGCACGCTCCAGTTCGCGCTGGGTGGCGGCATCAGTGGATGCATTGCTCTGGGCGAAAGAGCTGAGAGAACTCATCAGAGCCGCGCTCAGCAATATCATGTTTTTTCTTTTCATTGTCTTCTTTTATTTTATAGATTGACTTCTCTTGTATTGAATTGTCTTCTCTTCTTTTTCTGAAATGTGTTGCGATGTGATGAACTTTTCATCTTTTCACGCTGCAAAGGTACAGCTTTATTCTCATCTGGCAATGGATGGGAGAGGGGTTTAACCCAACTATAACATTTTGGCACCCTGAGTTAACATTGAGATAACATTTCTTCATCTTTTCGTGCCGATTGACTTCTTTTCGCCCCGATTGGGATGTAAATTGATAGTTTTTCGTCCATTCCTTCGCCTTTCTCGTTTTTTATTTGTAATTTCGCAGCTGAATAGCAAAAAAATCAAACTGTACGTGTACGTTTGCAAAAATAGTTATATAGCAAGAAATGCAGGTGCGCTCTAAATCATTGTGCAGCTCGAAAAAAATAAAAATATAATAATGATGAATAAGAAAACCGTAAGAATGGGATGGAAGGCTTTCACCTTTAGCGCAGCCCTGATGGCTTCGCTCGGTGCCAATGCCGAAACCATCGAAGTACAGAAGTTTAAGTATGCTGGCCCTTATCCTGTGGCTACCCCTTGGATGGCGGATAGCGTGGACATCAAGGCAGAGAAGTTCTCGCTGGAGAAGTTGCTCGATTCGCCATTGTCGCTCAGTCAGTTGGGCAATGGCAAGGAGGTGAGCTCGCTCCCTGGCGATAAGAATGCCCTGCATCTGGCATCTTTCACCGTGACCAATCAAGCCCGCACCAAGGCCACCATTTCGGTGGAGGGACTGAAGCAATATCGCCTCTTCGTGGATGGCGAACAGCAGCAGGTGAATGGCAACAAGGCTGAGGCTATCCTGATGCCATCCACCCACACCGTGGTCATCAAGTATCTCGCCTCTCAGGGAGATGAGGCCAAGCCTAAGGTGAGCGTTGCTACCGATGAGAACAAGCAGCTCTTGGTGGGCGAGAACTCTGCCTCCACCAAGCGTGCCTATAATATATATGATGTGATCTGCGCCCCAACATATCCTAGCGTGCAGCTCTCGCCAAACGGCAAGTACATCATCGTGCGCAAGGCTTGGGTAGACCGCCAGGGCAAGAACCACAGCCAGAACGAGGTGCGCAATTATCAATCCAACACCGTCATTGCCACCCTCGATGAGCGCGTTTCTTGGATGCCTCGCAGCAACAAGATGTATTTCACCCAGAAGGACGCCGAGGGCAAGCTCCAGCTCATCACCATCAATCCGCAGAACATGCAGCGAGAGGTGCTCGTGGCAGAATTGCCAGAAGGCTACTTTCAGTTTACCCCCGATGAGAAATCGCTTATCTTCACCCTCACCACTGAGGGCAGAAAGAAGGATCCACAGGTATATGACATCAAGGAGCCAGACGACCGACAGCCGGGATGGCGTGAGCGTAGCAATCTAGCCAAGTTCAACCTCGCCACAGGCATCCTCCAGCCACTTACCTTCGGCTATCACAACATCTATCTGGAGGACATCTCTGCCGATTCTCGCTATCTGCTCATCGGCAAGAACGAGGAGCGACTCACCAAGCGTCCTACCACCGTAACCTCTGTCTATCGCCTGGACCTCAATACCTTGCAGGCGGAGACCATCATCGACAAGGGTGAGTTCATAGGTGGCGGACAGTTCTCTCCTGATGGCAAGAGCATCCTCTTCACCGGTTCACCAGAGTCATTTGATGGCATAGGCAAGAACGTGGACGAGGGACAGATACCAAGCATGATAGATACGCAGCTCTATCTCATGAACTTATCAGATAAGAAGGTGCGCCCTCTGACCAAGGATTTCGATCCTAACGTGCAGAGCGTGGAGTGGAGTAAGGCAGATGGCAACATCTACTTCACTGCCGAGGACAAGGACTGCGTGCATCTCTTCCAGCTGAATCCGAAGAGCGGCAAGTTCCAGCTGCTCAAGACTCCGGAGGAATACATCAAGAGTTTCTCCCTGGCTGGAGCTGCCACCGAGATGGCTTTCTCTGGTCAGAGCGCCAGCAATGCCGACCGCCTCTACAAGATGAGCACCAAAGCGCTGAAGAGCCAGTTGGTGGACGACCTCAGCGCCCGCGAGCTGAAGGATGTGGAGCTGGGCGAGTGCAAGGCATGGAATTATGTCAACTCCCGTGGCGACACCCTTTGCTGCCGTTACTATCTGCCTCCTCACTTCGATGCCAATAAGAAGTATCCGATGGTGGTGAATTACTATGGCGGATGCAGCCCTACGAGCCGCACCTTCCAGAGCCGCTATCCTCATCACGTATATGCGGCGATGGGCTATGTGGTGCTCGTCATCAACCCAAGCGGAGCCACAGGCTTCGGTCAGAAGTTCTCCGCTCGCCATGTGGACACGGCAGGCGAGGGCGTGGCAGAGGACATCATCTCCAGCACCCAGGCATTCTGCGATGAGCACGGCTTTGTGAATCGCAAGAAGATAGGTTGCATCGGAGCCAGCTACGGCGGTTTCATGACCCAGTATCTCCAGACCAAGACCGACCTCTTTGCCGCCGCCATCTCCCATGCCGGCATCAGCGACCACACCAGCTATTGGGGCGAGGGCTATTGGGGCTACAGCTACAGCGAGGTGTCGATGGCGAACGAGTATCCATGGACCAACAAGCATCTCTTCGTAGACCAGAGTCCGCTCTACAATGCCGACAAGATTCACACCCCATTGCTCTTTGTGCATGGCACTGCCGACAACAACGTGCCAGTGGGCGAGAGCATCCAGCTCTACACGGCGCTGAAACTCCTGGGTCGCCCTACGGCAATGGTATTGGTGGATGGCCAGGACCATCACATCATCGACTACGAGAAGCGTCTGAAATGGCAGAACACCATCTTCGCTTGGTTTGCCAAGTGGCTACAGGATGATGGCAGCTGGTGGAAGGAGCTATATGGCGATGAGAAGATGTAAATAGCAGTGGCAGCCCTCGCTCTCTGAGCGGTGGAATGTACAAAAAAAGGCTGTGTCAGAAATTCTTCTGGCACAGCCTTTTATTTAACTAATAATTCTGATAAAAGATCCATCTTATGACAATCTTTTTGGGTACTCAGGGAGTACGCCAGCTTGGGCTTATTACAAACCTACGTTTTCGCCTGGAGTCTTACTGCCTGAATCGCCTTCGCTAGGTGATGTAGAGGTAGATCCAGAACCGCTGGAAGAACCGCCAGTGTTGGTGGTCTCCTCGTAGGTGATGATGCCGTTGGCGCCAGCTTCTACACTACCGTCGCTCTTCACGTCGCCAATGTAGAGCGAGTCGCTCACCTTGTCGTTCTCGACCGAAGCAAAGGCAATGTAGCAAGAGAGCTTGTCCTTGCTCCAGCTGGCAGGAATCTTCAGAGAAGCCTTGCCGTCCATACGGCTTGCCACTTCCAATGAGTCTGCTACCTTGCGCTTGCTGAAGTTGTAGACGATGAGCATGGCAAAGTCGCTCATGTCTGCATCTTCCTCGGCTGAGTTGTCGGTCCAAGTGAAGTTTACCTTGTTGCTGGCTACAGAAGCGGTGCATCCCTCTGCCTCCAAGAGCTTTCCGCGACTGAACATCACCTTGCTAGGATCAATGCCGAATGAAGGGTATGAGCCAGTGAGAGAAGCCTTGAGGTTGTAGCTCATGGCTACGTTTCGAGCATACTGTCCTACCGCATAGTTGCGGAAACCAATCTTGATGAAGTCACTCGCTGGAGATACCAGTTGTTGTGCCAACTTGAACTTCAAACGCTGCGCCTGCTGACGCTTTGTTCTTGGATTCTTGTTGGAAGTTCTCAAACCTTGCACGTAAGCCTTGCCGTTACGAATGCAACCTACTACTGTGCCGACCTTACCAGATACGCCACCTAAAATACCTTGTACTAATTTACCCATAATTTAAAATTTTTGAGGGTTTAACTATAAATTAATTAACACTATGCCAATTCATCGGACTTGCATCGGACTTGCATCGGACTTGCATCGGACTCGTACCGAGCTTGTCATAAGCATTTCTTCTGAATGACGATGCAAAGATACAAAATTGAAAGCCGTTTTGCAAGAAATAAATTCAAATAATGGTTTGAGAAAAAACTTAACAAAATATAGCTCTTCAAGTGCTTGACAAAGGAGAAATTCAAGTAAGATGTATCAGTATTGGAGTTTTTCTGCAAAATCTCAATATTGGTTGTGGGCAAAGTAGAGATTTTCAAGAAGTCTCTACTTGAGTTTTTGAGATTTTTAATGAGAAAGAGGCAAAAACTCAAGTCAGCTACCAAAATCTCAACACGAAAAAAGGGCTAGCCTCTAGAAAGACTAGCCCTCATTATCTGAGTTTTTTGAGTAAAATTTATCTATATTCTTCTTACATTTTTATATTTATGATGCAGAGGCTCGATTTTGCAGATTTCTCATCGCTCCGATAGAATACGTCTTGTGGAGCAAAAGATCCACTCTAGATTTGACACCATCAGCCTCTTCTTGACATTTCTCCCATTTCTTTTTCTCATCAGCTTTCAAACTGTTGGGCTTCATCAAAAGCATTTTCTTGCTATCCACTGAAAATGCTGAGATGCCGGGGAAACGGTTGACTCCAGGATAATGCTCTTGTAGAAATCGCAAGAAGAGCGAATTTCCACCGTCGTATCCGATGGCTTCCTTTAGCACAGCGATGCTTCTAGTGCTAAAGGTTCTGGTATTGTCCGACTTTCTGGTCTTGACAATCACAGAATCCAAACTCTCTGCTACCTTGATGGCATCTTGCTCCTTCTCAGGATTGTCAGGGAAGAGTAGGAGCTTATTTATGCAAACCTCGTTTTGCATTTGATCATAGAACTGTGCGGCGATGGCATGGTCTGTAAATTTTTGGATAGACCATTGATGAAAACACTTTTGCAGAAGACTCTTGTCGGCTGCTATTTGCTTCACTTCCTCTATCTCCTCCAGATAATCCTCCTTGTGCAATTTCGAGGCAATGTCTTTCACGGAGTCCCACACCTCTTGCAGGCTCTCCTGGTAAATATTCTCCAGTTGCTCTTGCGAGTTAAGGCTTTCCATCTCCTCTTGGATGATGGTTTTGCACATCATAAAGATGGCTATCACCACCTTGTAAAACTTGCAGAACACAGTCAATAGACTACCGATAATCTGCTCTTCTGAGCAACTTCTAATTTTATCTATAGCTGTAAATATATTTCCTTCGAAAATATTCTCTTCAGGAAGATGGCATTCTGGCTCGTCAATGGTTAATAAATACTCTTTGTAGCATTCCTTGTAAGTGTCTTCATTGGTAGGCAAGTCGATGGGGATTTTTTGCAGTTCCGGAAGGGCTTGCTTCAAGTCTCCCACAGTGTCTTTCAGCTCTTCGAATAATTTCATCACCTCCTGGATTCTATCTCTGCAAAGATAGGATGCAAATTGCTTGTTGTATGTATTTGACAACATAAACAGAGCCGAGTACATCATTTCCAGTTTCTTGGTGTTAGCCTGTAGGTTAGCCACCGTAAAAGAGATCATCTCGTAGTCGATGCGTCCATTCAAGAGCATCTCCCACTCATGCTCATCTCTGCATCTCTCCATCGCTAAGATTACAGGCAGGAGCTCCTCCTCCGCCTGGTTGAAACATTTCAATTTGTATTCCTCTGCTTTCATAATAGAAAAAATATTTTTTAGTTTAACATATAGACCCTCCGCCTGGCATTGGGTCCGTTACCTCTGCAAAGTTACAAAATTATTAAGGCGATTGCAAGAAAATGCTCAACTTTTTTCTGTTAAAAAGTCTAATGTTTTGAATAATAGAAAGATACAGCTTGAGTTTTTGAAAAAATAATTCAGTTCTATTACGATTTTTTTTGAGTTTTTATTTGGCGTTCTCAAGTTTTTGGGTAAGAAGGGTGAGACATTGGATGAAAAAATTTCAGCATTGTTGGGTGACATACGCAAAAAACAAAGCAGCGTTCCTATATGTGTGTGAAACTGGAGATGGTCTTCAGAGAATGCGTAATCGCCTCTTTCGTTTTTGGCGCTGTGTGCCTAAACACAATATTTTTTAGTAACTTTTTGGCTAAAAGTTTTGTGGATTCAATAATATTTGGTACTTTTGTATTTGAGTTGGAGCGGACGGGAAAGAACGGACGTGATGATGACTCGAATGAATGAGCGTATTGAACATTATTTTTGCGATAGAAATGTGGAAGTTTCAAAGCCAGCAGAGATAATAGGCAATTCTGCTCACGTTATGGATTATTGTATCTAGTCTTCTCTTGAGGATTAGTATGATATACCTATGGCGTGGGCTATTGTCTAATTATTGCTGGCAGGTCCTTCCACAACCTCTATCGCAGTAATGGATAATAGACCCACGCTTTTTCGTTCATTAATAATAAAAATATATAACAGTTATGATGAACATCGGTGAATCCATAAAGGAAGAATTGGTACGACAAGAACGTACCATCAGTTGGTTGGCACGAAAGCTTAATAGAAATCGTGCTTACGTTTATCGCATACTTTGTAAGAACAGTATAGATACGGGGCTTTTGGCTCAGATATCCCAACTTCTTAATCGAGACTTCTTTCAAGAGTTGTCCAAGGAAGTCTCTTTTAAGGACGTTTCAGTGGATGATATTGATAAATAATGATACACTTTTGTATCATTTATGATACGCATTAATTTTGTGGCATTTTGTTTTTTGTCGTACCTTTGCACCACAAAAAATAAAGTGAAATTGATGCGATTTAAAATAATGGTATTATGTCTTTGGGGACTATCCAACATAGAGGCTATTGCGCAAACAGTGGTAGCCAAGACTAATCTACTCTATGATGTGATAGGAATCCCGTCATTGGGTGTTGAAATGTCGACTTCCAAGCATACGTCATTGGGTATGATTGCTACCTACAATCCCTTGGCTTATAGCGGAAGGAAATGGAAGAATTATTCCTTTCAGCCTGAGTTCCGCTATTGGTTTCATCGTGATTTTACTGGTCCCTATGTATCAGCTAATGCGTGTATGGGCGGTTTCAACATAGATAAAATTCATGTCGGCGGTCTCTATGGCAAGCATCGCCAAGGTCATTTTGGTGGCGCAGGATTAGGCGCAGGTTATTCACTGATTATATCTAATCGTTGCAATTTGGATTTCTCGGTGGTGTGTGATGTGGTGTATAGTCGGTATGATCGGTATCGGGAAGGGGCGTTGCCCTATAAGGAGGGGCGATTCTCGTCTACTGCGATAGTGCCTATAGGCACAGGGATATCTTTGGTATATATAATAAAATAAGGTGATATAAATGATATATATATGGATATGAAAAAAAATAGTTATCTATTTGTTCTTGTTTTGCTGCTTGATTTTGGGTTGAAGGCTGTGGCTCAAACGGCATTTAAGGGACAACTGTATGTTAATCAAGAGCGTTTTACTAGGCAGGGTCAAATGCTAAGGGTACAGATGCGCTTTAGTTATAGTGATGATGTATTGAATACTGGTGAGACGCTCAATATTACACCAGTCCTTAAAGATGATAGAAGGATGCAAGCTCTTTCTTCTGTGGTAGTCAGGGGAAAGGAACGTGCTAAGTATGAGGCACGCAAGGATTATTTGACTAATCGAACAAGAACCAATATAGCGGTAGTAACAGCGGATAAAAAGCATGGAAGCCGATATTTCATTTATGACACCACCGTGCCATATAATGACTGGATGGCAAATGCTTCTCTCTATGTGGAGAGTGAGGAGCATGGCTGGGGTAGAAAACCTCATGTATATGAAGACTTGCTTTTTAGCCAGTTGGATGTCAGAAATGTGACTAGTAGTGAAGATGATGATAAAGTAAAAAAGCAAGGTGCTTCTGTAAAAAACGATTGGGTGCAGTTTCAAAATCCTGGGCATCAGGATGGTAAGATGATTGAGGTTGATGGGGTAATTCCTCTTAATGGTGAGCAGACGATAAGTAAAATGACCAATAAGAGGTTCAATCGTGCTGTAATGGAACAGATAGAAAAAAGTCTGGATGAATCATTGCAAACTCCTGGAACCTCGCTGAAAAGCCTGCAATTAGTGGGGTATGGCGCTCCATGTGGCAATTACAAAACTAATGAGAGTAAAGCTGCTGAGAGGGCATACTCATTAAAGAAACATCTCATGACCAACCAAATGATGGGTGCTGATGGTTTGACAGTTACTTGGGTGCCAGAGGATTGGGACTCTATCTCAAAGTTGGTAGCTCAGAGCCAGATGAAATTAAAAACTGCGGCTTTAGATATCATAAAAACAGTGCCTGTGGTAAAAGGCAGAGAGGATGAGCTAAGCATGTTGGGGGATGGTGCTCCTTATTCTTATATGAAGCACTATGTGTTTCCAAAAGTGGAACGCATACAGTTTGTAGCTAAATTGGTAAAGAACAGTAGTGATGACACATCGAAATATAATGATAGTGAGCAGAACGTATCACTCCAGTCGATGTATGCTACAGCACAAGAATTTCAGGTAGGGAGCAGAGAGTTTAATGATATCATGGATTTGATGGCTCGCTTATTCCCAGATAATGTCGTGGCAAATGTTAACGCTGCAGGTGTGGCTTTGCTTCGTGGTGACATTTCCTTGGCAGAGAAATATCTTGCTAAATGGACTACTGACTCGCGTGCATACAATAATCTTGGAGTCTTGTACATGCTGCAAGGTGATTTTGCTAAGGCGGAAGTTTATCTTCAGATGGCTGAGTCGTCGGGTGTTAGTCAAGCATCGGCTGCTCTGAATTATCTACATAGTATCAAGTAAGTATTATACATTAAAATAAAATTAATATGAAAAGAAATTCTTTCAAGTTATTTGCCATTCTGATGGCAAGTATGTTGGCTGGGGTAAGTGTGTCTTGCTCATCGTCAGACGAGATAACGTCGGAAACTTCAGAGAGTAATAGTCAGATGCAACTGACACTAACCATCAGAACACAGACTCTGACTAGAGCTGTTGCAACAACTGATCCTGGTACTGCTAAGGAGAATACCATGAATCGTATTGCCATAGGTATCTTTGACCAGGCAGGAAATACGGTTCGTACCATCCAAGAGTTCTCACCTACAGCAACACAAGGCGAGGCGGTAGCCGGTTCTAATAAGTTTTATAATTCGGGAAATGGTACAGCTACAGTTAGTGTAGTTACTACGCAGCTTACAAGTACGGATCAAATATTGGTTGCTATCAATGCACCTGCATCTTATTTTGCAGGAGTTGCAACAGCAGCTGATTTCAAGAAGAAATCGCTGACTGCTACAGAGGCACTTTATACTCAAAGTGATGCTACAAGTCCGACTAATGATATGGCAGTGGATGATAACATTCCCATGTTTGGATCTGCAAATCTTACGGGTTCGGGAACCTCGTTTTCTGCAACGATTAAGCCTATCCATCTCGTCTCCAAGGTTACCCTTGAAAGCTTGAAGGTTGATTTCGCATCGGATGGTCCATATTCAGCAGCAACATTTACCCCACAAGAAATCTTCATTTATAATGCACCTGATGGGGTGTTGTTTGATGATGCTGCTCCGTATGTTTCAACATCTACATTGCTGACTGGAGAATCAAGCAGTACATCACCTGCACCAACAAAATTCCTTTCTACAGGTGTACTGTCTGGTGAGACACCATTGAGTGGTGCTGCTTCATTTGCAGGGAGTCGTTTCTTCTATACTACTCCAAATAACAATGTTAGTACAGGCAAGACCAAACTGGTGATTAAGGGTAGTTTTGATCCTGATGGTGCTGGCGCAACCCCAGCGCAGGTGGTTTACTATCCTGTAAAATTAAATTCTAACGTGACTGCAGAAGGAACTCATGCGGCAGCAGAGAGTGGTACTACAGAATATCAGGTATATCCAAACAAGAATTATAAATGTAGCGTAACGATTAAGACTATCGGCTCCACATCTCCAACTGCTGATATTGATCCTATGACAGCTACTGTTTCGATTACTGTAACTTCGTTCACATCGGTGTCTCAGTCTACAATCTTCCAGTAATATCAAGTAAATTATAGAGATTAATAAAAATGAAATGCAATAGAATTATTCAATTGTTAGTTTTGCTCATTTTGGAAATGATGTTAGATAGTTGTATCTACGACCAATATCCTGACAGGAAGCAATATACCTTGAGAGTCGAGTTAGTGGATAGTCTTGGGGAACAATTGGCTGATTCTATTGCTTCATTGTATGGCGTGGGATGTTTTGTGAATGACATCTACAAAGAAACCATCTATAGAGAAGCGGATGGTAAGTATCGCTATGCTTTTCTGGGTGATGATGATGTTACTTTTGTAGCTCTTGCCTGTGAGAACCCCGATGAGTATCTTATGACACCTCCAAGAGATGGCATGGCAATCCAAAACAGATGGTTGCAAATGAAATTACCTGCTGGACAGAATGCACCAGATGCTTCGCCTGTATTTTATGGAAGTGTAAATACACATATTGCTGGAACTCAAAACGAAAATGTTTGCGTCAAAATGCAAGATGTAAGGGCACAAGTAAGAATTGTGGCTTATAATATGTTGGCTAAATTCGGTGTAGATAATTATCGCTTTGTTTTGGAACGTTGTTCTACAGGATTAGCCTACGATGGGGCTTCGTGTGGTGAGATAGCTGACTATGATTTGGCGGGTAAGCTTTGTTCTGATGGCAATTATCGAACGGAGTCTCGGCATCTACTTCCCTCAAGTGAAGGCTTGCGTGTGAGAATCTACAAAGGAGATGGCAAAATGCTTTTTGAGATGGATAAGGATAGTCAAGGTAATCCGTTACTTTTACGTCCTGGTACTAATAATGTGATAATGATACAGTTTGGCTATACGACCGATGCGACAATCAAGGTTGTTCCGTTTGAGGAAGTAGGCAATGAAACTGTCTTTCCATGATGCAGAATAATATGAATAAATACTTTACTTTGTGTTTGATAGTTTTGGGTATCGTCCTCATTTCTTCATGTAGTGCAGATTTTGATGCATCAGACTCATCAGAGGAGACTACGGTTTCTTTTGTCGTCAAGGTAGAAGGGGAAAATGGCGAAGCTAGTAGTCTGACGCGAGCGGTAGATGGAGTTACGGATGTTGTTGCTTTTATTTTTAATCAACAAGGTTATTTGATAGGAAAAGGAGAGGCAGCAAATGTATCTTCTTTGAAAGTAACGACTAGACTTGCGGATAACTGTACGGTTTGTGTGGTAGCCAATAGCAAAGCTGCTGTATCAAACTCATGGCTATCAAATGTGAAGATGAAATCAGATTTGGACAACTTATATTATTTTGTATTGAATTCTGGAACTCCAAAAATATCAAATGTAATGTATGGAGTCAAGACGAATTATAGTACAAAGACCAGTGCTGCTTGTACAATTTCCTTGCAGAAGATATATAGTAATTTCAGTTTTTCCATTAAGATAGAAAAGGATAAAAATACGAGTCTAGGAATCGTGTTGGATAGTTACCAACTGTGCCATTTACCAAAGGGAACATATCTATGTGGTACCAAGCAGGCAATGACTTATTATGATGAGCCAGAGGTGAATCTTACAAGTAGTAATGAGTCTGGTTCTACCATTAAGTTTACAAAGTCAATATTGCAGAATCCTCTTCCGAAAGGTAATAATGATAATTCCAAAGGGTGGGGATATCGTTCTAGCAAACATGCTCCAAGTAATGCTAGCTATTTGAAAATCAAGGCTCATTCACAGATGTGGCAAACCACATTTTATTATTATTTGGGAGGCAAGAATCTACCTTCTACGTATTCATCTGCGGCAGACTATACGGATTATGCGATTTATCCCAATATGTCTTATAATGCTTCTATTACTATCAATGGTAATGGGGCTGAGGAAGACGGAAACAGGGTGAATGTTATATTGCAAAGTGTAACAGCCCGTGATTTGGGTAAGATTATTTGTGCAGATGGCAGTGTCTATGCAACGGTAGCGGCAGCCAATGCTGCTGGTAAGGAACCAGTTGGATTTATTGGTTACGTGGGGAGTGATACCGGTAATTCTCAATATAATCATGGTATTGTGTTTGCCTTGGAAAATGCCAACTCTGTTGGTTCCGACCGACTTGGATATGACCAAGCTTTGGAGATTGCAAAAACTTATAAAGCTGCGGCTATGAAGTTTAGTACAGGATGGCATATTCCATCCATACAAGAATGGAATCACATGTTTGCTGCTTTTGGTGGGCATGCTTATGGTGTGCCAACAGAAGTAGATGATAATGGTAATACTGATACTAATTGGGACAGTGGAAGTACGCGCCAAAAGATGGTTGAGGCTGGCGGTGATCCATTTTGGGAAGCTAGTAATTTTGCTGCAAAAACCACTTTTAAAGGTGAAGAGGGATATTGGGTATATGTTTTTGCGGAAAAGTTTTGGGCTTGGAGAAATGTAGATTATCCAAGAGCCGTTCGTCTTTGTTTCATATTTTAGGTCGTATATTAGAATAAGGGAAGCATCCGCAATGGATAGTTCCCTTATTTTAGTTTATAATCTAGTTCATCTAAAAACTCATCGAATGTTGTACCAAGACCCAGTGCGTCGCCAATGGCTTGACCATATATCACTCCTTTGAGCTTGTCAATGATAATAGCTTCCATATTTTATTGTTATTATTTTGTATCTTTTTGGCTAAAAGTTTTGTAGTTTCAAGAATATTGTTTATCTTTGCCCTTGCTAATGACAAATAAGGCATTTAAAGTATGAAATATCCTATAGGAATACAGTCGTTTGAGCAAATCATCCAGGATGGTTATGTGTATGTAGATAAGACGGATTTGGTCTATCAGCTTACTAGAGGTAAAATCTATTTTCTGAGTCGCCCTCGTCGATTCGGAAAGAGTCTTCTTGTTTCTACATTGAAGAATTATTTCCTGGGTAAGAAAGACTTGTTCAAGGGATTGAAGATTGATGCCTTGGAGAAAGACTGGAAGACCTATCCAGTGTTCCATCTCGACTTTAATGGGCAGAACTTTAATGATGGTTCTGCATTGGTCAAAACTTTGGAAAACTTTCTTGTTACGTATGAAAATGTGTATGGTGTTGGAGATCCTAATCAGACCATAGGTACGAGATTTGCAAAATTACTGAAGGCTGCCCATGAGCAGACTGGTCTTCGCTGCGTGGTGCTGATAGATGAGTATGACAAGCCATTGCTCGATGTGATGGATTTGCCAGAGACCATCCAGGTCAACAAAGCGGATATCACTCTGGAGGAGAATCATCGTAATATTCTCAAGGCCTTCTATTCCACCTTCAAGCTTGCAGATGATGACTTGCAATTCGTATTTCTCACGGGTGTTACCAAGTTCTCCCAGATTAGTGTGTTCAGCGGTTTCAATCAGCCAGATGACATCAGCATGGATAATACGTATGATACGCTTTGTGGAATAACAGAAGAGGAATTGCAAAGCTATTTCCATGAGCAGATACAGGAGTTGGCTGCGATAAATAAGCATACAACAGAAGAGATGGTAACTATGTTGAGGAAACGTTTTGATGGTTATTATTTTGGTCCGAGAATGAGAGGGGTTTATAATCCTTTTAGCATTCTCAATACTTTCTCTAAGATGATAATTCGCGACTATTGGTTCCGTACGGGTACGCCAACCTATCTGGTCAGACTCATGCAAAATCACATGGAAAATCTCAATGACCTTACAGGAAAGTATTATGATGAGAGCGAATTTGTGGATTATCGTGCAGACAAGGAAAAACCTCTACCTATGATATATCAGAGCGGTTATCTCACGATTAAAGATTATGATAGTGAGATGGAAACTTATTTGCTTGACTTTCCGAATGATGAGGTGAAAAATGGTTTTGTCACCATGACCGCCAATAGCTATCTCTCTGTGAGAGAGGATGCTGGTTCGTGGGTGCGCAGTGCGGTTGTCGCCTTGAAGCGTGGTGAGCTGGAGAAATTCAAGGCTCTCCTTACGTCATTTCTTGCCAGCATCCCTTACACCGTGCGCCGTAAGGAAAATGAGACGGAGAAAGAGCGATATTTCACATACACCCTCTATCTCATCTTCCGCATCGCCAGCTGTTATATTGTTTATGCCGAAAAGGAACAGAGTTATGGTAGATTGGATTGCGTGGTAGAGACCCCGAAGTATGTCTATATTTTCGAGTTCAAGCTAGATGGCTCAGCGGTAGCAGCCTTGAAGCAGATAGATGATATGGGATATGCCACGGAGTATCTGTCTAAGGGAAAGAATATTTATAAAATAGGTGTAAATATCTCTTCGGAGACAGGTACTGTAGCTGATTGGGAAGTGGGGGAGTGATTTTTGCAGACGAAATGGAATAGCGAATCAATTATGATGAAACATTTATATATCATAGCAGGCTGCAATGGGGCAGGCAAGACGACAGCCTCCAAGACTATCCTTCCCAAGTCATTGCTTGTGAAGGAATTTGTCAATGCCGACGAGATAGCCAAGGGATTATCTCCCTTCAATCCCGAAGGTGTGGCGATAGAGGCTGGTAGGCTGATGCTTAAGCGAATAGATGAACTATTGAAAGCTGGCGAATCTTTCTCTATAGAAACTACGCTGGCAACGAAGTCTTATATCAATCTTGTGCGTAGGGCGCAACGAGAAGGATATATGGTGCATCTGCTATTCTTTTGGCTTAACAATGTCGAACTGGCAAAAGAGCGTGTTGCTGATCGTGTGGCTAGTGGAGGTCATAATATTCCAATCCCTGTTATTGAGCGAAGATATAAGGTTGGTATCAAGAACCTTTTCGAGCTATTTATGAATGAGGTGGATGTCTGGGTTCTTTACGACAATAGTAATAATAGAGGAGAAAGAGTTGCTTTTGGTGGAAAAAATATTCCACTCAAGGTTAAAGATAAAGTTAAATTTAATGTGATTAAGGATTATGAGTGAACGTGAAATAGAGGACTTTATAAATAAAGTTGATGCAGGGCTAGCTGAAGCCCAGCATAACATGCTTGTAGAAAAAGCATTGCACAATCAAAATGTAGTGATAGCTGATGAGCATGGTAATATATTGCATATTCCTGCCAAGCAATTGTTGGCAGAATAATCTTCATAGTCATCCTCGTTGTTAGAAACTCGATTCTAGCAGCGAGGATGCTTCGTTTTTGGTGCAGTGAGCTTCGTTGCAACTTTATTTTCTTTAAATCTCTTTCCGTTTTTTAGCCCGATATACCAGATAGATGCCCAGGGCTAACCAGAATGTTGGTCCAAAGACACTATAACCACTGATGGCGGCGCCTAGAAAGGAGAGGCTGCCCAAAATAATACAAAACCAGCCAAATCCTTTCATGATTCCTGTTCCTTTCTGGCTTCAATCTCGGCATTGTCCAATTTCTTGGAACATAAAACAACTATCAGTCCAATAATGGCATTGATGAGTGATATGCCAAATGCCCAACCAAATCCAATCTTTCTCTTTCTGCCGAGGCAGCCGATGCCGTATGCTATCGCAACAGCAATCACAAATAATACTAATTTATCCATACTCTAGTTCGTTTGAAAATTTTGGTGGCAAAGATAACGAAAAATCAACCAAGTAGCAAACTTTTTGGCTCCACAAGCCTTGTGGAGCTGCAAAAAACTAGATAAGCCTTGCTGATTCGGAAGTATCTAGACAAGGCGAAGGAAGAAGAACGCATGCTGCATGTGATGTACAAAAGCAAGCTAGATGGCATCAGCTATTATTAAATATGGTGAAAAAAGTGGGAATGATTTTGTTAATTCAATAATCTTTCGTACTTTTGAAGGCGATATGCAATAATAAATAAAACAATTAGCAATGAAAACAGTTCAAGACTATATAGGGATTATTAGACAGAACCGTTCCAAGATTACTCATGATTTTGGAATTAAGTCTTTGCGTATCTTTGGTTCTGTGTCAAGAAACGAGCAGACAGAGAGTAGTGATGTCGATGTTTGTGTGGAAACAGAGACTCCCAATCCTTTCCTTCTGGCAAACTTCAAGGAGTACTTGCAAGGCCTTTTCCAATGCCCTGTAGATGTGGTCCGCATTCATAAGAACATGAATCCATTTTTCAAATCAAGAATAGAGCGTGATGGAATCTATGCAATACGATAAGGGTATTTGTCACTATCATCCTCGCTGTTAGAAACTCGATTCTAGCAGCGAGGATGCTTCGTTTTTGGCACTGTGTGCCTAAACACAATATTTTTTAGTAACTTTTTGGCTAAAAGTTTTGTGGGTTCAATAATATTTGTTACTTTTGTAGTGTCTTAACCTTGCTGGAAGCCCTCAATGGGTAAAGGTGGGGTGGACATATGTACATAAAGGCGTAACTGTACGCTTTGGTTTTGACGTATCTGAATCTCGCAAATTCAATCTATCTGTCAAAAACAAAGCAACGGGAACGCCTCATGGGGTGTATCATATATACAACCCTTATTAGCTCGTGGCATTTTTGCAATGAGCTAAGGGGGTGTACTATATACTTACATCGGCGTGGGGCTTTCAGCGTTGCTCGTTTCGGCAGATAGGGCAATGCGAGAGCCTAGATACGTGGAACGAGCGACAGACTGGCTCCACGTTTTTTGTATGTATATATCAATGATATGTTAGATAGTCAACTTGGCCAATTGACAAAACTTAAAAGCTAAAAAATGAACCAGAACATTGATGAAAAGTTAATTGCTTTAGGCGTATTTACAGAAGTGGTTGCAATTTTCAATGAATTGCAACAGTACAAGCAGTGCCAGGATAAAATATGCTATGCTATGAATTTATTGAGAAGAACTCAAAACTATTTGATTTCGATTAAGCATAAATTGGGTTCGGATAATCAATTATATATTAATATGTCAACAGAAATAGTTAGTAACGCTCTTGATAAGATTATTGTTGATGTAAATGATGCTCAAAAAGAAAAGTCAGAATCTTATTTGATACAAGTGTTGCATTCTGCATGGGATGCAACAAAACTTATGGATGAATTTGATATTGCTGATTCATTTGCAACTTATTATTTGTCCAATAAAAAAACTTTGTCAGAAATGTGTCAGCACATAATATGGTCAGATTCTGCGTATAATGATCTTTTAAAGATTTACAGAGCCATTGATATATTTGAAAATAAGTTTAAAGAAGTAGAAGATCCTTTTTCTGATGAAACTGGTGCTTTGTCAAATGAGACGACACCTGATGGTATAGGAACTTTAATCCAATCGTTGCCTCTAAATAAATTATTTCCATCTTTTATAGATTCTTCAAAAGTTAATTCGATGTTGGCTAAAACTTGTAAGGAATTTAAATTTCAAAATGTTAAGGAACTTTTAAAGAAGTGTGAGCTGCCTCTAAATGACATAAAAGCTAATCCTGATGTATCTAAGATTGATTGTCAGAAATTGTCTACTAGAGTGATATCTATAGCTTTAGATAATGTCATTCGTATTGTTAATTATGAATTAAAAGATTCTCCTGTTGGATATAGATATAATATGGATTTACATTCAATTCTGTTAGACGCATTTCGGGTTATGTCTAAAATGCACAAGTTTGATATTGAACCTGCATTTAAGCAACATTTGGTAAAGCAGACAGAAGAGTTGAGGGTACTGTATAATAAGTTAACTCCTGGTATTTATAATATTTGAATTACATGCCAATTAAACAATATACGTTAAATAAAAATAGTTTTTTAAATATGATTTGGTTAATTATCGGTATTATTTTGTTTGTCTTTTCTCTTGTACTTCATGCTATGGCTGATAAATGTGATTCAGAAAAGCCTGTTCAGAAAGAAGCTGTAGTTCAGAAAGAAGCTGTAGTTCAGAAAGAAGCTGTAGTTCAGAAAGAAACTGTTATTAAGTCCTCTTTTTGGGATGAATTTAAAAAACAAAACCCAGTGAAAGCTCAAGAACTTGTTGATATAACTCATAGGGATTTTGAACGTTTGGACGAAAAGTCTGCAAAAGAGATTATAGATGCATTTGAATATGTTGCCAATAGAAATAAATTTTCTTCGTATATTCCAATAAAAGAATATTTGTTGAATTTGTATATACAAGTATATGAGGATTGTGGCTTGGAAGAATGTAAACAAGCAATTAATCAAAATATAAGTGATGAGGTAAGAGCTACATCGCATGACTCAGGTAATACCATTGGTTATTTTTCTTCGATTTGGTTTAAAGAGTATCTTGGCAAATTACCGGTTTCAGAAAAATTTAGAAATGAATTGAAGGATGGAATTCGACAAATAATGAATGAACCAGAATTTTCTGTTGGCTTTTTTAATGATGGTTGTGATACATTGGCATGTGAAGTCATCTTAAAATTTTACAAGCATGTCTCTGAAGACCCAGGTTTTAAACTACAAGCAGCCCAAAGGGGATATTATGACGAGTTTTCTGAAATAGTGACCGATGTTATAAAATGGGGTTTGGATAAATATTGCAATGTTACTTTGCAAGAAGCAGAAGAGTATCAAAAGATGAAAGCCTCAGGAAATATGCGTTGGTGTCCAGATTGTGAAAAGTCAGTTTTAACTATTATAGATGGATTTGGAACTCGACGTTGTAAAATTTGTGGAAAAGAAATTTATGATTAAAGTCGTATAATTATGGAAAAAGTTAGTGAAAATAATGCTCAGAAAATTAGAGAATTGCTGAATAGTCTAGAACTTGCTGCGTATGGCGATATTAGTAGTAAGCATCATCAGTATCCCAATGTGCAGTTGTTTAAGAATTATGCACAACAATTGTTTGATTTATCGGATAATATTGAATTTCAATTTCCAAAAGAGGATATGACATTGTCTTTCTTTAACTTAATGGATGATTGTAAAAGAAGCGTAATGTATGATTTGGAGACTTTTGAAGTTAAAAAGGCAATTGGTAATCAAGAAGTTTACTATTTTTTGGAATCGATTTTGACTAAAATAAAAGAGATTTATGAACCTCTTATTGGTGAATCAGGCAATAATGTTTGAGCTAGTAATAACGTGTATATTTTATTGGAACAGATTTAAAGTTAAAAAATGTATTTATAAATGAATATGAAAGAACCTTTAGGAAAACTGAGTAAGGAGACGAGATGCTACATTATGTCAGCTTTATTATTTTTTGAGGGCTTCTATCAGGTTGATGATTTTTCAGAATATAGAGTGAAAATGTTGCTTGATGTGTTGGGATTAACTAGAATGGATATGGAGTGCTTCCAGATGCCTGATTATTCTCAAATTGTGGAACAACTCAAAAAGATTACAGATTCTGAAGTGCAGTATTGGATGATTACGAATGCATATTCTCCAGTACTTAAAAGTCGTAGAATAGATGCACTTAAAGCTTTTAGTGTATTTTGTCTTGATTTAAAATGGGATATAAATGAGATAAAAGACACCATGAAGTTAACTGAAGAATTAGATGAACTTAAGCCTATCGATGACGTGGAGAAGTATATGAGGGTAGGTAGAAATTCTACCTCTGGTTGTTTGACGGTCATGGCTTTCTTCTTTGGAATTATGGTGTTCGTACTTATGCTTATGTAGCATGAACTTATTCTTCATTTTGCAGCTTGATGTGCTTTTAAATATGCCTAAACCTAGTTTTAGTCTTAGGATGAAAGGGTTGGGGTATATATGTGTATGAGAGGCGTTAAAAGTATGTAAAGTAAAGACTTTTTAACGAGGGGTATTCTACAAAATATATGAAGATTATGTATGTCAAAGTAACGCTTTTTTAAGTATTCAGCATTTGGTATACAAAAGGATAAAAATGAATTAAATATGGAATCATTAGAAAGCAAATGTAAAAAAATGTTGTCAGCAATAAGTACTGGTGATATTGAAAAATATAAACGTGCGAGGGCATTTATTGTGGCTGATGTTAGCGACAATTATTTTTCTGAATATGAATATGGGGATGGCTTAACAGTAGGAAAAGCACTAGTTGTTCTCCTTGATGATATGTCTCGCAAAGGTGTAATATACAAACGACTAGTTTTAATAGCGATGTTTGCACTTCTTAAAACGATTATTGGTGATAAAAATGACAGCAAACCGCAGACAGCAATAGCTTCAGCTCTGTTGTTGATTCTATTTTCTGAGAATCAAGACTTTATAGGCAGAGAGTATATTGCTTCAAAAGTTAGAACAACAGAAGCTGCAGCTCATCAATTTATTGGTATGTCATGCGTATTTTTATGGAAATACAAATTCAATTTGTTTAAACAGAGTCTTTTGCCAAGAACTCAGCAAAGACTACAAAAAGCTATTAGCTCTTCTGTCATAGAAACGCCTGATGTTTTGATAAGAAAGAAGGTGATTGATTTTGAATATGAGAATTTCAATTCTATCTTGCATGATTTGCCCATTGATGTGGATTTAAAATATCCAGGGATGCCGTCTTTTGATTTTGAAGTAGACCTTCCTAAAATTCAGTCAATGTTTACTTCAGAGTCATGGTACGTCACCAGTCAAGAGCCTTCTTCTGTAAATAATGAAACAATGGGAGAAATCATAAATAGAGCAGCCAACAATACTTCCTGTAAGGAATCTTCATCAGGCTGCCTTAGTGTTGTAACTCTATTGATAATTGTATTGGTAATTATTTGTAGCTATTTTCAAATTATAAGTGATGTTGTGATATAGCATCACTTATAATTTTTTGCTTTATATCTTTATGTGTAACAATTTAATTCTCAGATGATATGTTATGGCAAAGTTAAAAATACCAGGAGTGAGCTTCTCCTTAAATAGAGCTCTGGGTATCACGCAGGCTAAACAGAAGTTTGCTCGTGAAACGGGAATCCCAACTTCTAAGGCGGGATTGGAAAGAAAAATAGGTAGTACAATTCTAAAAATGCTGTTTGGAAAATGAATGACAAATACAATCTCCAGCGCTTCATCGAGGCACTGGAGACATGTGATATCGTGCCTTACACTTTTTGATGCAGTATCGCCCAATGGTATCTTCGCGGAATGTTTGGAGGTTTGCTATCAGGGGGTAAGGGATGCTAGGAGCTTGGAAGTGCTATCATCCTTCCATCTCCACCAGCTTCCTGTCCAGTAAGATTTTCTTGGCTTCGCCTCTTTTGCCATCTATGTAATAGTATTTGGCGAGTGACTCGTCAAACTGGGATACGAAGGCGGCTCTTACTCGGGCACACTTCTCGTTGATGGAGTTGGAGAGGGGATTGGTCAGGGCATCTATGCTCTGGCGAATCTTCTCTGCTGATAGGTGGGGCGGATTAGCCTGCTTGGCGCAAATGTCGAGATAGATGGATTGCAGTTCCTCTCGATGGTCGGAGAGATACTTGAAGACGATGCCCTCCTCATGGCGCAGGAAGAGAATGAAGACAGCCTTTACCAACGGCTCCATCTTGATGGACATGTCGTGATATTCGGGCAGGATGATGTCGTATTTCTCTGTGATGACCAGGCGGCTCAATTGTTTCTCGGGGAAGAGATACTGCTTGAGCACCCATTCGCTCACGCCACTGAGTTGGAGGTCTCTCACTTGGCGATACACTGCTCTCATCTGCAGTTCTATATCTTGAGAGAAGGTTTCATCTGCAGGCAGCTGTGGCTTGTGATCGTCCAAGCTGAAATCGGGGACAGAGCTAAAGAATACTTTGGCACTGTAGAGTTGCATGTTTACCAGCTTCTCCATCAGCGGCATCAAGTCGGCATCCTCCTGGATATCTATCGGAAAAACGTTAACATAGTCTATGCCGTCCTTGCTGCTGTCATACTGCATGATGCTGGGAGATAGATGAAGGGCTTCTTCTTTGTCGTCAAGAAGTTGGAGGAGTATGTCGGAGGAGGCGATTTGAGAGAAATCTCCCTTCGTCATCTGCGGAAAATTGTATACGGCGGCGTCCCTCATCTCATGTATCAGATAAGGGAAATAAATGAATTCTAACGATTCCTTCCTCATTAGCTTTTGTATCTCATCCAGATGGTTGATGATGGAGAGGTTCAACTGCTCATTGTATCCTTGCTCTACGAAGAATATGTATCTTTCCCATCGGGTGGGGAAGTTCCTAAACTTCAATGTCTTCACGCTGCTTTTTCTGCCTGCCATATTTCTTGTTTTTGTTTTATTCGTTTTCAATTTGCTGAGTGCAGCTTATCTGCTGCAAAGTTAATAAAAAATCTAATAAGTAGCAAACTTTTTGGACTGAATGTTTCCTTTAGAAAATCAACTTGAGGTGAAAAAACTCCTCAAGTTGACGTGTTCTTAGTCTACACCGAAACAAGATACGGATATCTTGCCATCCATTCTGTTAGGATTGCTGATAGTAAGACAGTATTCGCCAGGTTTGTCAAGCGTAACATCAATGATGTATGAAGACTTGCCATATTTCTTGGCTTCGAAAGGTTTGTCTTGCTTGTTGTGTCCTCCATAAGTTACTTTGCCAGATAGTTCGTTTTGGCGAGCTAATGAGAGCTTTCTTGTTGTTCCTACGGCAAACTGCGAAACTTTGACAAAAGCATAAGGATCATCGTTGATGTTTGGTACTCTAATGAGCAATTGCAAATGTCCCTTCTTGACTCTAACGGTAGATTTGCCAGGCTTGACATAGAGTTTTCGCTCAGGTCCCCAAAACTGGTCTTTGGTCTTTACTTGACCGATGGCTTTCTCTGCTTTTACATAAGTGTTCTTGCTAAAATCGCAAATGAAGACATCACCATTAAATTCAGGTTCAGGAATTGTGATTCTGTTTGCAGGATTAGAGCCTGAGATTTCTATATGTCCCAAGACCGAATGCTCTATATAAGCCACTTTGTCCTTTGCTATATCGAACTCTGTGCCAGAAAGCAGATATTCAATATTAGCCCCCTTCATGCTGATAATAGAGTCTACGGTGAAAGCCTTTTTGTCAATTGGCTTGATGACGTTCTGCTTCTGTTGCGCTAGTGCTGATAGGCAAGTGATACTCATCATGCCCAAAAATAATAACTTCTTCATACGATTGAATTTTAAGTTTGTAATACTTTGTTTGAATTTTGCGGCAAAGATAGTGTAAAATCTGATAAGTAGCAAACTTTTTGGCTCCACAAGGCTTGTGGAAACAAATAATTGGATAAAAGTTTGGTGGTCTAAAAAATATTGTGTAATTTTGAAGCCTGAAAACTTAACTAGATGTAGGACTTAATTAAAACGAAAGATTATGGCTGGATTATTTTCAAAAATAGCTAAAATGGCTGGAAGATCTTCTTGTAATGAAAAATACAGCGAAGTTTTAGGAGCCAAGGACTTGTGTGTCAAGACCCTTGAAAAAATGAACTGTAAAGTGGAAGAGGATGAGGAGAATGGCCGCTTGATGTTTACTTATCAAGGGGAGCATTTTGTTATTTATGCTGATAATGAATACAGAATGATAGATGTCTGGGATATGTTCTGGTATCAAGTTCCACTGAATGATATCGATAAAATGGCACGAACTCGTAAGGCTGTGAATGAAGTGAATGTTCGTAATACTAATACGCTGGTTTATTCTACGAATGAAGAGGAAAATTCTTTTGATATTCATACTAAAAGAAATATGCTTTTCTGCGAGATGCCTGACTTAGAGAATTATCTTGGTGCCATGCTAGAGAGTTTCTTTATTGCTCAAAGGGAATTCTATAAGGCATTGGAAAAGATAAAACAAGAAGAGGAAACGTTGGCGTGATGAATGACAAATACAATCTTTTCTGTTTTTACAAAATGCATACCGAATACACCTAAGGTTCCGGCATGAGTATGAGCTGATAAACCATAGCTTACGAGTAAGGCTTGAGCTGCATGGAAACATGCATGATAAAAGCGGTTGGCTGCTAAATAGTTCTGGCGGTACCTCTATATATACGCTGCAAATATACGACAAAAGACTAGAACCGCCGAATAATCAGGGGATTTTCTGCTAGATGTTGGAGAAAATATGTACTAGTTCATATAAAATAAGGGAACCATCCGCATTGGATAGTTCCCTTATTTTAGTTTATAATCTAGTTCATCTAAAAACTCATCGAAT
>OOCQ01000267.1_pt1 | contig 46663 bp, 32 predicted proteins | sample 1671121 | NCBI WGS metagenome assembly OOCQ01 (sample SAMN06348124, study PRJEB24527) | human gut metagenome | biome: human gut; feature: ankylosing spondylitis patient; material: feces | host: Homo sapiens | place: China | collected 2015-10 | reverse complement strand
CACAAGTGATAAATTTTTTCTCTTTAGCCATTTTACTTTTAGATAAAATATTAAATATGTTTTGTATAAATTCTCTTTCCTTAATGAACTAGTACAGGAATCCCAATAACCACAACGGTATCTTGTTATCCTTGCCCACCTCTGTATTGTAGCGGGCATAGATGGTGTCGGGATTACTTCGAATCTTATTCGTCGATTGGGCATCGCAGATTCTGAACTTCTTGCTACCATCCACTGTATAGAAGTGGTCCTTGCCTTCCTGGTGCACCTTATGGTCTTTCCAGAGCGAGTTGACGAAGAACGTTTCCATCACCTCTTGCGTGTCTATCTGGATAGGATAGATGGCATACATGAGGTTCGGGTTGTGCATCATCACCTTGGACGGTTTCTTTGGGAAATCCTGTCCGTCTGGATAAATCATGTTGATGAGTCGTGCATCTGCCAGATACTTGATGTAGTTCATCACGGTGGCGCGGCTGGTGTTGATACAGTCTGCCAGCTGGCTCACGTTTGGGGCCTTGGCTCCTTCTACTGCCAACTGATAGAAGAGTGTCTTTATCTTCGGCAGGTATTTCAGTTCAATCTGCTTGATGAGGAGGATGTCAACCTCGGTCATCATGTTCATCGTCTTTAGTAGATTCTCTGTAAAGTTACGCTGCTCCAAAAAGAAAGGATAGAAGCCATGGTGCAGGTAGTCCTGGAAATATTTCATCGGACTTACCTTTGGCAGAATCTGCTTGATGATGTGCTCATGATTGCGCAGGATGTCGTCAAGTTCGTATGCCTTGAAGTTGTTGCCCGTCTGCAAGTTGATGAACTCGCGGAACGAGAAGCCGCGCAGGTTATAGCTTTTCACGATGCCGTTCAGCTCAGGGTTCTCTTCCTTCAGTCGCATCACGCTTGAACCGGTGAATACAATCTTCAGTTCCGGATACAGGTCGTAGCACTTGCGGAGCTCCTTGCTCCAGTCTTGCTGCTTGAACACCTGGTCGATGAGCAATGTTCTGCCACCTTGTTTCACGAAGTCGCCGGCAAAGTCGGCGATTCCTCTACTCTGGAAATAGAAGTTATTCATATTCACATACAAGCACTTCCGATCGTGTGGTCCAAAGTGCTCCTTAGCATACTGTAATAGGAAGGTTGACTTGCCTACACCTCGTGTGCCCTTGATGCCAATCAATCGGTCGGTCCAATCAATCTCATCCATCAAGGTTCGTCTCACAGGGGCATCTGTATGCTCTACAAGATAAGTATGTGTTCTGAAGAATGCTTCTTCCATGCGTCTATAATTGATTCAAATTTTGTTTTATGATGCAAAGGTAATAATATATTTTAAATTTGCAAACTCTAGATAGCAAAAACTAACTTTTTTTTCATTATTTAGCACTTTTCTACGTAAAAATGGCCTTCTCGTGCCATTTTTCTCCCAATATTTTGTAACTTTGCAGCATGAAACTACATATCTTCAATCCAGAACACGATTTGGCTTTGGCCGCTAATTTGCGACAGTTTACAGCTCCTCATGCAGGAAGACAGTTGCGAAGTGACCTGGCGTTTATTCCTGCCTTGTGGGCAGATCAGGGTGATTGGGTGCTTGTTGATGACATCGGCAATGCACTCGACAAGGTGCGCCATTTGGGAATGCATCTTGCAGAGAAAGTTGAGTTTATAACAAAAGCACAGTTGGAGCATGCACTCAAGACGGAGTTTCTTGACAGTATTCATCCCTGGGGATGGAACCTGAGCTTGAAACGGGAATTGGAGCAGATGAGGGTGCCGGAAATCATGCTGCCTACCGATGATATATTAAATAAGGTACGCGCGATTAGTAGCAGACAGTGGGCTGCCGAGCATTTGCAGCAGGGCGTGGTGTATGCCGATTCCTATACAGAGGTGAAGGAATTGGTTCTGCTGCATGGAAAAGCTGTGGTCAAGGCTCCATGGAGCAGCAGCGGTAGGGGCGTGAAGTATGTTGCTGCCGATGAATTCCGAACAGCTGGGGAGTATCCTGCCTTTGAGCGTTGGACACGTAATGTCATTGCTCATCAGGGAGGCGTTACTGTGGAGCCTTATTATAATAAGGTGAAGGATTTCGGAATGGAATTTGAAATGCGTGACGGTAAGGTGAACTATCTTGGACTTTCATTGTTTGATACGGTTAAGAATGCTTATTCCGGCAACTTGCTTTGTTCGGAAGAAGATAAACAGAATATGTTGTTGCAATATGTGAATCAGGAGACTCTTGCTGCTGCATGTCAGAGAATTATGGATATCATGGAGCCTGCCTTGAAGGATGTTTATAGCGGTCCTTTTGGGGTGGATATGATGATTGCTTCAAAGAATGATGAATTGGAACTAGTGCCTTGTATTGAATTGAATCTTCGCAGGACGATGGGGCATGTGGCTCTTGAACTGGCTAAAATTGCTAATCCACAGAGCTTAATGCGTGTGGAGTTTGATGGCAACAGATACCATTTGCGTGTGATGCCAGGCAAACAAACCGTTAATGAGTCTTAATTTTATGCTGTTTGATGCAAGAAATCATTAGGTTTGTCATTTCATAGACAGATTATCAACGAAATTAAATGATTATGAAGAAGAGTAATTATGGTAAAATGTTTAGTACAGCCCTCATGATGATGGCTGCGATGACGATGACTTCTTGCTCTGGTAGCAAGAAAATATATGGTGGTTCTAATGTAGGTGAAAGCAGTGACATGGGAAAGAATGAAGAGGATTTAGATAATAGCTATCTGGTTCTTTCTGAAAAGCAGCATGATGTTATCAATAAGAATAATGAGTTTGCACTTCGATTGTTTGATAAAATCTCGGGTCAGTCTTCACAGATAGTCTCACCTATGAGCGTGGCTTACCTGATGGGTATGTTGGCGAATGGTGCTGATGGAAATACTCAGCAGGAGATTCTTAAGGCTATTGGATGCGAGGGTGTTAGTGTGGATGACTTAAATGAAACCTACAAGGCGATTCTCTCTACAGCTGGTCAACTTGACAAACAGACCAAGGTAGAGATAGCCAACTTCATTGCTGTTAACAAGAATTTTTCTGTAAAGGAGAATTTCAGTAAGAAGGTAGGTGATAGTTATCAGGCTGAAATCGAAAGCCTTGACTTTACTTCAGGCAAAACCACCAAGCATATCAATAGATGGTGCAAGGAGAAGACGCAAGGTATGATTCCTCAGATTATCGACCGTGTGGATCCACAGGCTGTTTCATATCTGATGAATGCCATCTTCTTTAATGGTACATGGCAGTCGAAGTTTGATGCCCGAAACACGGAGGAAGAGAACTTCCGTGGTTATACACGTAATATACAGAAAGTGCAGATGATGCACCAGGTTAAGAAGTTCTACTATTCCGAGAATGACACCTTCAAGGCTATCGATCTTCCGTATGGTAATGGTACTTATCGAATGATGGTGCTTCTTCCTAACGAGGGCAAGAGCATTGATGATATGATGAAGGGCTTGAATGCAGAGAAGGTTATGAATCTTGGTCACGATATGGAAGAATGTTTGGTCAACCTGAAGTTGCCTAAGTTTACTATCGAGCAGAATCTGTCGCTCAATGGCATCATCAGCGAGTTGGGTGCACCTTCTATATTTGATTCTGCCAAGGCTGACTTCTCTCGTTTTGCAAGTGGTGATTTCTATGTAAGCAAGATGCTCCAAAAGGCGAAGATTGAGGTAAGTGAGCGTGGAACGAAGGCGGCGGCTGTAACTGCGGCAATTATGCTGACTTCTGCAGCACCTATGGAGGTGCGCCATGTTGATTTTCATGCCGACCATCCATTTGTCTATATGATTCAGGATACTCAAAGCGGGGGTATCCTCTTTATGGGACAATATTGCGGAACAAATTAATTCTCAAGAATAACAGTATAAAAGAAATCCCTTAGACTTCATCAAGCTTAAGGGATTTCTTTTTTATCTGAATTTCTTTTTTATCCGAATTTCTCCACGAACTCATCTTCTGTAATAATAGGAATGTTGAGTTCATGCGCTTTCTTGTTTTTGGAACTTTGAGAAGTAGCATCATTGTTGATCAGGAAATTGGTACTCTTGCTTACGCTTCCCGTCACTTTGCCGCCTTGGCTCTCAATGTAAGCCTTCAGTTCATTGCGGTTTTTATAGTGATGCACATCGCCTGTAACAACAAAGGTCAAGCTATCGCAGGCGCTTCCTTTCTCTACGGGTTCCTGCTCTACGATTTCCAGTTCTTTCATCAGCTTCTGTACATGGGCAAAGTTTGTATCATCCTTGAACCAGCCAATGAACTTGGCACTTTTTTCTGGACCGATGCCGTCGATGCTGGCAAATTCGTCATCGAACATGCAGAGGCGAGCTGTCTCTATCAGTTCTTTTACTGGGTAACGTTCGATGAGTTTCTTTGCTACATCGCCACCGCAGAGAGGAATGTTGAGCGCATAGAGCAGATGACGACCATCAGTCTGTCGGCTCTTTCTAATGCTTTCCAGCATATTGGTAACGCTCTTCTTGCCAAATCCCTCCCAGGCTGCTATCTCGTAGGCATGCTCGCCGAGATGATAGAAATCGGCATATTCGCTAATCAGCCCCTCGTTTACCAGTTTCCAGATAGTCTGCTCTGAGATTCCTTCGATGTTCAGGCCTTCCTTGCTCACGAATCTCGCAAACTTCTTGATTTGCTTGGCTGCACAGTGAGGATTGGTGCAATGTAGGGTCTTAGTACCAGTCTCGCTTTCCCTGACGGTAGCTGCAGCATGGCAAACAGGGCATTCTGTTGGGATTTCGAAAATACCTACTGGCTCTGTAACGTTGATAATTTTCGGGATAATCTTGTTTGCCTTGATGACCTGCAATTTGCTTCCCTTGCCTCCAATGCCTAGTCGCTCGCATTCACTAACGTTGCAGAGTGAGGCACGCTGAACGGTGGTTCCTTCCAGTTCTACAGACTTGAATACGGCTACAGGAGTAATGGTGTTGGCTGCACATGACCATTCGATGTGGTCCAACTCTGTATCTGCATGCTCGTCCTGCCATTTAAAGGCATAGCCTGCTCTTGTGGCATGGTGCCCGGTTACGGAACCGGTAGCTGCATAGGCGGTATCATCGTAGCAGATAACGAGTCCATCCACAGGATAAGGGTTGGTCTTGTCGGTCACCTTTTGGGTGAAGCGGTCGATTTCTGCCTGGATGCTTGCTTCGTCAGGATGTTCGATTCGGGTTCTTTCCACCGGCTTGAAGCCTAAATCCTGCAACATCTGCATGCGTTCGCCCCATGAGTTGATTTCCTGTTCGGTATAGACCAGAGTGAAAGGAATCCACTGGATATGGCGCTGCTTCACTTCTTCTGCATCTTTGAGCGAAAGGGAGCCTGATGCAAGATTTCTTGGGTTGGCATAGTCGCCTTCGCTTTCGATGATAAACTGCTCGAAGTCGGCATAGGAAATAACTGCCTCTCCGCGAATCACAAGATGTCCCTTTTCCTTGATGGTCTTTGGAATGCCACTGATGGCAGATGCCAGGTGGGTGATGTTGGTTCCGATATGACCATTACCACGGGTCACGATTTTGGCAAGTTTGCCATTATCGTAGGTCACAACAAGGGTAAGTCCGTCTAACTTCCAGGAAATCCAGATAGGGCGATTTTCTGCCCATTTTACCAGGTCGCTTACCAATTTTGTCTTGGCGAGAGACAGTGCGGCAAATTCATGTTCTTCCTTTTGACCTACGATGGAATCTTCTGATACCTTGTTGGTGGGAGAATCGGGGAGAACTTCACCCGTTTCCTCTTCCAGTTTCTTGAGTTGGTCAAACTTGGTGTCCCACTCATAGTCGGTCATCAGTTCCCCTTTGCCGTTATAATAAACGTCAGAAGCCTGGTTGAGTTGTTCAACCAAGCTTCTCATCAATATCATTTTATCTTCCATTAATTCTTAATAAATTTGCGGTTGTATGGTAAGTTTCTCGAAAGCGAAACGCATACCACGATTGCCATAATTGATTCTTCCGCAGATGCTGAAGCCCATTTTGGAAAGAAGGCCAATCATCGGCAGGTTGTCAAAGTTAGTATCTACTTTGATGCTTGGTATCTTTTCTACTTCGCAGAGACTGTTCACCTTATTTATAAATATACGTGCTAAACCTTCTCTCTGGTATTTAGGGAGTGTGGCAAAGCGATGAATTACATAGTAGTCACCTGTGGTAAGCCAGTCGCCATCGATGAAATCGTATTGTGGCTCACCATTGAGGATGACAGCTCCATAGACAGCTACTTCGCCATCTACAGTGAGCACGTAGGCATTGCCATTATTGATGTCTTCTTTTATATCGTGCTCGGCAGGGTAGTCACTGGTCCATTGGTGGCGGCCAGAGGCAATCATGGAGCGACGAGCTTGGTCGATGATATTCCAGCAAGCCTCAAAGTCCTTTATATATGCAGGTCGAAAATCGGTCTTCATTTCTTTATTCATTCGCTAATTATTATTAATCGGGTGCAAATTTAACAAAAAAAAACGAATTAAAAGTACAAACGGGGAAAAAACTGCAAAAATACTGCAATTTTTCCCCCGTTTTTTATTTTAAGTCAAGAAATAGTCCCGTTTTATTGGATTTTTCCGGCTTTTCTTAATTTCCTGAATGATGGTTAGAGAGCCAGGCACTTGTCTAGTTCTGCGATGATGGCATCCTTCTGTTCCTTGATGTGCTGACCGATGAAGACTAGCTTGATCATGCGGTCGCCATACTCCTCGTCCCATTCTTTTTCAAGTTGAGGATTATTCTTGCGGAGTTCTGCAAGCTGGTCGGCTGGCATGGTGGCAAGCCACTGTCCTGCCTGCTTCACTGTCTTCTGCTGTCCTGCCTGCTCAAAGACGTAGCACATGTCACGCTCATCTGAGAAATAGCAGATACCCTTGGCGCGTACCACATCGCGAGGCCACTTTCTTGCTACGAACTCATCGAAGAGAGCCAGATCGAATGGCTTGCGGCGGTAATATACGAAGGTTCCGATGCCATATTCCTCTACCTCGCCACCTTCGTGATCATGGTCGTGATCGTGGTGATGATGGTGGTGGTGATGGCCATGCTCATCGTGCTCATGCTCATGCTCATCGTGTTCATGCTCATGTTCGTCATCATCTTCGTCGTGATGATGGTGCTCATGATGATGTTCCTCTTCGTCGTGATGATGATGATCCTCTTCCTCCTCCTTTTCGCCGTTTCTTTCAGATTCTATCTCCTGAATCCAGCCGGCAGATGTAGCTACAGTCTGCCAATCGAACTTGTGGGTGTTGACGATGAGGTCGAGATCTACATCTCCATAGTTGCACTCAAAGATTTCTGCCTTTGGCTGGATGGCACGGATAATCTGTTTCAGGTGCTCCAACTCCTTTGGTTCAACTTCTGCAGCCTTGTTCAAGAGGATGATGTTGCAGAACTCCATCTGCTGGATAACGAGCGATGCCAAGTCTTCTTCATCGATGTCTTGTTTCATCAGGTCGGAACCGTTGGCAAATTCATCTTTCATGCGGAGGGCATCTACAACGGTCACGATGCTGTCGAGGCGCAAGATGCCGTTCTTGATGTATTGAGGGCCGAGAGATGGGATAGAACAGATGGTCTGGGCGATAGGAGCTGGCTCGCAGATACCGCTGGCTTCAATGACGATATAGTCAAAGCGCTTCATATCTACAATCTCCTTCAACTGCTCCACAAGGTCCATTTTCAGGGTGCAGCAGATACAGCCGTTCTGCAGAGAAACAAGCGAATCGTCTTTCTGACCCACTACGCCACCTTTCTCAATTAATGCCGCATCAATGTTCACCTCGCCGATATCATTGACGATGACAGCAAACTTGATACCTTTCTTGTTAGCCAAAATCTTGTTGAGCAGAGTAGTCTTTCCACTGCCCAGATAGCCTGTCAAAAGCAGGACTGGAACTTCTTTTGTGTTCATATTTATATTATATTATAGTATGTGTTGATTTTTTTACAATGCATTTCTTCACTTAAAATGACGAAAGCGAGGTAGCAAATAATATGCCATCCTCGCTTCCTGTATGCTTGTTTAATGTTATTTACGATACTGCTCCAAACCCTTGTTCAGGAAATCGAGGTAAGCGCTTACGTCTTCCTTGAAGCTGAACGAGCCTGTGAGAGGGTTACCCTCGTTATCTACTGCCACGTAGAAAGGCTGGGCGTTGGCACCAAACTTGCTTGCCTGCAAGTAGCTCCACTTGTCACCGATGGTGCGGAGTGTACGTTTCTCGCCGTTGAACTCTACTTCCATAGGCTGAGGCAACGGAGTCTTGTCATCTACGTAGAGAGAGATGAGCACGTAATCCTTTGTCAGTTTGTCAGCCACAGATGGATCTGTCCATACAGAAGCCTCCATCTTGCGGCAGTTTACGCAGCCGAAGCCAGTGAAGTCGATGAGAACAGGCTTGCCCGCAGCCTTTGCAGCAGCCATACCCATCTCGTAGTCTTTGTATGCAGGCTCTACAGTCTTGGTATTGAGGTTGAAGTCCTGGGTGTTGATAGGTGGTGCGAAAGCACTTACGGCCTTACATGGAGCACCCCAAAGACCAGGAATCATATATACTGAGAATGCCAGAGAGCAAAGACCCAGCATGATGCAAGCCACTGGCATAGGTTTGTTGATGTCGCCACCGATGGCATCCACCTGGAACTTGAGCTTACCGATGAGGTAGAGACCCAAAAGACCGAAGATGACAATCCAAAGAGCAAGGAACACCTCGCGGTCCATGATGTGCCAGCCGTAAGCCAGGTCGGCAACGCTCAGGAACTTCAAAGAGAAGGCGAGCTCAATGAAACCAAGTACTATCTTGATAGTCTCCATCCAAGAACCTGACTTTGGAGCCGACTTCAACCATGATGGGAAGAGGGCAAAGAGGGTAAATGGAAGGGCGAGAGCCAATGCGAAACCTAACATACCCACAGTAGGAGCGAGCCAATCGCCAGATGTTACTGTCTGAACCAGGAGCAATCCGATGATAGGAGCGGTGCAAGAGAAGCTGACCAGTACGAGGGTGAATGCCATCAGGAAGATGGAAATCAAGCCTGTGGTGCTTGAAGCCTTGCTATCTACTGCATTTCCCCAGCTATCTGGCAACTTGATTTCGAACCATCCGAAGAAAGAGAACGCAAATACTGCCAAAAGCAGGAAGAGAATGATGTTGAATACGGCGCTTGTACTTAAGGCATTCAGGGTGCTAGGACCGGCGATGGCTGTAACTGCAAGACCGAGAACCAGGTAGATGACCACGATACTCAAGCCGTATGTGATGGCATCACGGATACCCTTCTTCTTGTCGTTTTTGGCACGCTTCAGGAAGAAACTTACAGTCATAGGGATGATAGGCCAGATGCAAGGCATCACGAGTGCGAGCAGGCCGCCTACGAAACCGATGATGAAAATATACAGGATGCCATGGCTTGCGATGTCATTGTTGCCACCGAAAGACTGCAACTCCTTCACTACAGGCTTCCACCAGGCCTTTGCATCATTGCTATCTGCGGTTACAGAAAAGGCAGGGTCGATAGTGGCTGTACTATCAACTTTCTCTGCATTGGCAAGACTTGCCAAAGAGTCGGCCTTTGCCTTAGCCAGAGCTGCTGCATCCACTTCATTGACCTTTGCAGCCTCCTTGCTATCTACAGCTGGTGACGTGCCGCTCTTCTTGATGCTAGCCTCGCTAGGTGGCAGACAGTTCTGCTCGTTGCAGGCACCATACTCCAGGTAAGCATCAATGTTATACTTTGGCTTGGTGAACTTAATCTTCTGAACAAAGGTTGCGCTTCCTTCAAAGTAACGTAACTTCATCTCGAAGAGAGGGTCGAAGGTGGAAATCTCTTTTCCTTTTGTCTTTAACTTGCCAACCAGTTCGGCACCATCCATCTTGTTGACGTGGAAACTGGCGGAGATAGGACCATCTGCGCCAAGGCCAGTAGAATAGACATGCCATCCAGGTTGAATCTTACAACTAAATACGATTTCTGCCTCCGCAGACCCATTGGTCTTCAAAGTGCTGGTCACCTTCACGGGATTCAGCATCTGAGCGTTGGCCATGACTACTGCTAGGAGTAGTTGGAAAACTAATAATACTTTTCTCATGTTTTTATAATGTAATTTTGATGCAAAGTTACGAAAATTTAAAGTAATAACGTTCATGTTGGTGTATTTGGGTACTACCTTTTATCTTTTTTAAGAAATTATATGGCGTTTTACGATAATTTCTTTGGAATTTCACAGTAAAACTCGTAACTTTGCAGCCGAAATGAACAAGAGAATCTTATACATATTCAGTCTATGGATGGCAACCATGAGCGTGCTGCTATCTACGGTGGTGAGTCATCATCACCACATGGATCGTATCTGTATGGTTCAGGAACAGTGTCAGGAAGATGGTAACATCAACGATGAGCATACTGAGCATCATGACCAGGAGTCGAATACCGACCGTGGCAACTGCCGTGTGCATCAGATGCACCACTTTGTCACCAATGCCAAGGTAGTGAAGGGCATCCGCAAGTTGCTGGTAGATGAGAACCATCAGTTTGTGGTGCTATCTTGTTCTTCTCTTTTAATCCTCCCTTGTCTCTCACTCATTTCTGTGAGATGGCAGCATGTGGCAGCTTCTCCTCTTGCTGAGGAACTGGCGGCTGGCTATAGCAGGCGGGGACCTCCTTCTATTTTATGATTTTATTCAAGTTTGCCACTTGGTTGCAAAAATCGGTTTGAAGATTCGAATGCAACTGAGTTGCAAGAATTTTTGTGTACTTTTGCCAGCGGATTTTTGATAAGATTCGTAGTGTGAAATTGTAGTGTAGAATTATAAAATAGAAGGAAAAAACAAACATGAAAAGAATTGTTTTAATAGTTGCCGTTACGGCGATTGCCTGGGCAGGATTCGCTTTCTTTGCGAAACAGACCGGTTCAGAGGCTCATGCACACGAGGAACATGAGCACGAAGAAGTAGATTTTGATCATATTCCGTTGACAGCCAAGCAGGTCAGCACTGTAGATTTGAAGATGGGTGAGGCTGTGGAGCGCGAGATGGATGCTACCATTGATGCGAAGGGTTCGCTCGTGCTGCGTGCACAGGCAATGGGCGATGTGGCTTCGCTGATGGGAGGCATCGTGAAAAGCATTTCTGTTAAGGAAGGACAGTTTGTACAAAAGGGTCAGGTGGTTGCCACTGTTGAGAATACTGATGTGGTGAGTCTGCAGCGTGAGTATTATTCAACTGCCAAGGAGTGTGAACTTGCCCGAAAGGATATGGAGCGCCAGAAGCTGCTTGCTCAGAATGGTGCCGGCATCAAGCGCAGCCTGCAGCAGGCCCAGAAGGATTATCATGTGGCTCATGCCAACATGTTGGGCATCGGTCGCCAGTTGGCACAGATGGGCATTTCTACTGCCGCTGTAGCCAAAGGCAAGTTTACCACAGCATTCCCGCTGCGTGCACCTATCTCCGGCATCGTGAGCGAAATGACAGCCAGTCTGGGCAGTTATGCTGATATGCAGACTCCTTTGATGAAGATTAGGAATACCCAGGCTGTGGAATGCGACCTGAATATTTTTGAGAAAGATTTGGCGAAAGTCAAGGTGGGCAATCGTGTGACCCTGAACCTGACCAATCAGCCTGGCGTTAAACTTTCGGGAACCATTTATGGCATGAACCAATACTTTAACGATAACTCGAAATCTGTTGCTGTTCATGTAAAATTGGATGCGGCAAGCGTGAAGAGTTATTTGCATTCTTCATCTGGCAATACCCATGGCGGAAAGCTTTTTGCAGGTATGTATGTAAGCGGAAAGATAGCTACAGGTAGCCAGCAGTGTCTGGCTCTGCCATCTCAGGCTATCGTAAGCACAGATGGAAAACAGTATGTCTTCGCCCTCAATGGAGCTCCTAGCAAGGGTAACTACAGCTTCTCCCGCCATGAGGTAACTACGGGTGCATCTGATGGTAAATATACAGAGGTGAAGCTTTGCGACCATCTGCTGAAGGGTAAGAATAGAGCTGCCGTCAAGAAGATTGTAACCGGGAATGCATATTATCTGGCTTCGCTTACAGGCGAACATGGTGAACATGCACATTAATTGATAGATTAAAGCGTATGTTTCAGAAACTTATTACTTATTCCATTCGCCATAAACTGGTGATTGGAGTTCTCTCTATAGCCCTGGCGATATGGGGCGTTTGGTCGCTGGTGCACCTCCCTTTCGATTCTACCCCAGATATTACAGATAACCAGGTGCAGGTTATCACTCAGGCTCCTTCTCTGGGAGCGCAAGAGGTGGAGCAGTATGTCACCACTCCCGTAGAGATGGCGCTCGCCAATATTCCGCGTATCCAGGAACGCCGAAGTATTTCAAGAAGTGGACTTTCGGTTATCACGCTTGTCTTCGATGATGCCGCCGATATCTATTGGGCGCGTTCGCAGGTTAGCCAGGTGGTGGAGCAGATGGAGAAAGAATTGCCTAAGAATACCGAAGCCGAGATGGGACCTATCGCCACCGGATTGGGCGAAATCTACCATTATACCGTTCGTGCCAAGAAGGGATACGAGCACAAATATTCGCTCACCCAGCTCAGAACAATACAGGATTGGATAGTCCGCAAACAGCTTTCCGGTACTCCGGGTGTTGCTGAAGTCAGTGGCTGGGGTGGTTACGTCAAGCAATATGAAGTAGCCATTAATACCGACCAGCTGAATGCAAGCGGTGTTTCCGTAAGCGAGGTGTTTGATGCCTTGCAGCGTAACAATGCCAATACGGGCGGCAGTTATATCGAACAGAATTCCAACCAGTATTACATCCGTGGTATCGGTGTGGTAAAGAATCTGGAAGATGTTGCCAATATCACGGTGAAGACTGTGAATGGAACACCTGTCAGGGTGAGTGATGTGGCAAAGGTACAGTTGGGACATGCCACCCGTTTCGGAGCTGTTACCCGCAATGGCGAAGGCGAGGTGGTGGCAGGTATTGCCATCATGCTCAAGGGCGAGAACTTCCAGGAGGTTATCAAGAACGTGAAGGAGCGAATCAGCCAGATTCAGAAATCATTGCCTGAGGGCGTGATCATCGAACCTTTCATCGACCGAACCAATCTGGTGGATAGAGTAGAGGGTACCATCGCCCGCAACCTCATCGAGGGTGGACTCATCGTTATCTTCGTGCTTGTCATCTTCTTGGGAAACTGGCGTGCAGGTCTGGTGGTGGCGAGTGTCATCCCGCTCAGTATGCTCTTTGCCTTTGGAATGATGAAGACCTTCGGCATTGATGGAAACCTGATGTCTTTAGGAGCCATCGACTTTGGTATGATTGTCGATTCCGCCGTCATCATTGTCGAGGCGGTGGTTACACATATTAATACGGGACATTTCTCGCAGCCCGAGGTACGTGCTGCCTATCTTGCACAATGTCAAAAAGAGGGAAATACTGTTCCTTTCGCCCTGACTCAGAAGCAGATGGACGAGGAGGTCCACTTCTCGGCATCCCGTATCCGCCAGAGCGCAGCTTTTGGCGAGATTATCATCATGATTGTGTATATCCCGCTGATGACTCTGGTGGGCATCGAAGGAAAGATGTTCCGTCCGATGGCACTCACCGTGTTCTTTGCTATCCTCGGTGCCTTCATTCTTTCGCTCACTTATGTGCCGATGGCAAGTTCGCTCCTGTTGAGCCGGAAGGTGCACGATAGAAAGACCTTCTCCGACAAGATGATAGAGAAATTGCAGGGCTGGTATCGACCGGTTCTCGATTGGGTGCTGGCTCGCAACAAGGATGTTATTACCGGTGCTGTGGCTCTGTTCTGTGTTAGTGTGGTTGGCTTCAAATACCTGGGAGGCGAGTTTATTCCAAGTTTGGAAGAAGGCGACTTTGCTGTGGAAATGAGTATGTCGCAGGGTACTTCGCTTTCGCAGATGGTGGAGAGCTGTACCAAGGCAGAGCAGCTTCTCAAGAAAGAATATCCTGAAATCAAGCAGGTGGTGAGCCGCATCGGAAGCGCCGAGATTCCTACCGACCCGATGCCTGTGGAACGTGCCGACATCATGATAGCCCTGAAACCGAAGGCAGAATGGACTTCAGCCAAGACTACTCCAGAATTGATGGAGAAGATGGAGGAAACCTTAAGTGCCATCCCGGGATTGGAAGCTGAGATTTCCCAGCCTATCCAGATGCGCAACAACGAGTTGCTCACCGGTATCAAGCAGGATGTGGCGATTAAGATTTTCGGTGATGATCTGGATGTGCTTACCCAACAGGCTGGAAAGGTGAAAAAGATGATAGAACGTGTACCGGGCGTGAGTGGCATCTTTGTCGAGGAAGTAGCCGGATTGCCTCAGGTGCAGGTGAAGTACAATCACGAGAAGATGGCTGCATACGGTGTCAGCGTGGATGACATTAGCGGAATTTTGGAAACCACTTTCGCCGGAGCTGTGGCTGGTTCCGTTTATGAGGGTGATAGGAAATTTGATATCGTGCTTCGCATGAATCCGTCGCAGCGCAATGTAGAGCAGCTCGAGCAGTTGAGTATCCCTCTGAAGGATGGCACGAATATTCCGCTTTCGCAAGTAGCGGATATCGATAATTCGCCTGCTCCTGCACAGGTGTCGCATGAGAATGGTGCCCGACGCATCTATGTAGGTTTCAATGTGAAGGGGCGTGATGTGCAAAGCACGGTGGAGGATATCCAGAAGATTCTCGACGAAAAGCTGAAACTTCCAGAAGGCTACTATTATAACTATGGTGGTGAGTTTGAGAATCTGCAGAGTGCCAGCCGTCGTCTGATGGTGGTGATTCCGATAGCGCTTGTCATCATCCTGCTGCTGCTCTATGCCACAGTGAAGAATGTAAAAGAGTCGCTCTTCGTGTTCTCTGCTATTCCTTTGGCTGCGATAGGTGGTGTGTGGGCGCTTTGGCTCCGCGGTATGCCTTTCAGTATTTCGGCGGGCGTGGGCTTCATCGCCCTCTTTGGTGTGGCGGTGCTCAACGGCATCGTGCTCATCGGGCAGATGAACCAGATGCAGAAGGAACAGCTCCAGTTGCCACCGACAGCGGGAACCAGTGCGGGTGAGATGATTCATCGTCGCATCATCGATAGCTGCATGCTCCGTCTGCGTCCTGTTCTGATGACGGCTTTGGTGGCTTCCATGGGATTCCTCCCGATGGCACTCTCGCAGGGCGATGGTGCCGAGGTACAGCGACCACTTGCCACGGTGGTGATTGGCGGACTCATCACGAGCACCTTACTCACCCTGCTGGTGCTCCCTGCCATCTACAAGACATTTACCAAGCGTTAGACTTGGACAATATGAAGACGTTTTTTATAAAAGGATGAAGAGGTTTTTATAAACGTATAAAGAAGTTTTTATAAACGTATGAAGAAGTTATTTAATAAGAATTATATAGTGATGGCATCTCTGATGGTTCTGATGCCTTTGTCGGCTGATGCTCATCTTCCTTCATCGGCTGATGCTCAGCATTTTGATGCAGCCATCTCTGGTCAGAAGATGACCTTGCAGCAGTGTTTCGAACTGGCTGATAAGCAGAACATCGCCTTGCAGACCGGCAGAAAAGCGATAGAACGGGCGCAGGTAATGCAGGGAACTGCCTGGGATTTGGACAAGACGGAAATAGCCTTTTCGCAGAATCCGGCTTCCAGCGGTGATACCGACAATGGACTTACCTTCTCGCAGAGCATTGAGTTTCCTACTGTATATGCTGCCCGTCGTGGGCAACTGAAAGCGGAGACCCAGGCAGAGAAAAGCAGATTGAATGTCACTTCCCAGCAGCTCAGACTCGAAATAGCCAATGTCTATTATGCGATGCTTTATCAAACCCATCGCCTTCAGATTCTGCTGCAGCAGGATTCCGTCATCCAGCGCTATTGCGATGTTGCCGGAAAAAGATACAAGGCGGGCGAGGCAAGACAACTGGAGTTTCTTTCTGCCGAGCGCATGAGAAACGACAACCGGTTGGAGATGACCAAGGTGAAGAATGAGGCTGAGAATCTGCAGATCAGTCTGATGGCGCTGCTCAATACCAGCACACCTGTGGTGCCTGCCGGGAACCCGGTTTTCTCTCAGGGTTCGCCTATGACTGCGGCCTTCAACTATCAGCAGACTGCCGATGCGCAATATCAGAAAGACCGCATCTCGGCGCTCGATCAAGAGGTGAAGTGTGCCAAGACGGGCTATGCGCCATCGCTCTCTCTGGCTTTGCGCTCGCAGCTTCTCATCGATAGCTGGGATCCCTATCACATCAATCGCCAGCGCTTCACCGAAGGCAATTTTTTCGGTTTTGAAGTAACCGTGGGTGTTCCGCTCTTCTATGGCGCAACCAAGGCGAAGGTGAAGGCTGCGCAGAAAGACCGCGAGGTGGCTCAGCTGGCTATGCAGCAGGAGCAGCGCGAGAAGGAGCGGGATTACAAACAGGGATATAACCGCCTGCAGAATGCCATCAAGCGAATGGAATATTACAGCGGCGAGAATATCACGAAGGCGAAGGACATAGAACGTCTCAGCACCCTGGAGTATGAAAATGGTGAAATCAGCTATGTGGAATACGCTAATGCCTTGCAGGAGGCGATAGATATGCGATTGAAACAGGCGGATGTCATCAATGAATATAACGAGGCAGTTCTTGCCCTGATGGGACTTAACAATAGTCTCTAATCTTGCAGTAATAGTCTCTCATCTGGCATAAATCATGTCATTAAAGAGAAGAGATAGGCTATAAATGGTATGTATCGGTACTTTTTTTGGTGTTTTTCCAAAAAATGTACCGATGCTTTCGTTTTTTTTTGTATCTTTGCAAAAAATATAGCTATAATTATGGGATTATTCGGATTATTCAGCAACAAAAAGAAAGAAACTCTCGATAAGGGACTTGAAAAAACAAAAGAGAGTGTGTTTAGCAAATTAGCTCGTGCGGTGGCTGGTAAGTCAACCGTAGATGACGATGTGCTCGACGACCTCGAAGAGGTGCTCATCACATCGGATGTGGGTGTAGAGACTACGGTGAAGATTATTCATCGTATCGAGGAGCGTGTGGCTCGCGATAAGTATGTTTCTACCTCAGAGCTCGATAGAATCTTGCGAGAGGAAATCGCCAGTCTCCTGGAAGAGAACCATAGCAATGACAATGAGAATTGGGATTTGCCTTCCGACCATAAGCCATACGTTATCCTGGTAGTGGGTGTAAATGGAGTAGGCAAGACCACCACCATCGGTAAGTTGGCTTACCAGTTCAAGAAGGCTGGCAAGAAGGTGTATCTTGGTGCAGCCGATACCTTCCGTGCTGCAGCCGTAGAGCAGATTTCCATTTGGGGCGAGCGCGTGGGTGTGCCGGTAGTGAAGCAGCAGATGGGTTCCGACCCAGCGAGCGTGGCTTTCGATACTCTCCAGAGTGCCAAGGCGAATGGTGCTGATGTGGTACTTATCGATACCGCAGGTAGATTGCACAACAAGGTGAACCTGATGAACGAGTTGAAAAAAATCAAGGAAGTAATGAAGAAGGTGATGCCTGAGGCACCAGACGAGGTGATGCTCGTGTTGGATGGCAGTACGGGTCAGAACGCTTTCGAGCAGGCTAAGCAGTTTGCTGCTGTTACCAACATAACTTCTTTGGCTATTACCAAACTCGATGGTACAGCCAAGGGTGGCGTGGTTATCGGTATCTCCGACCAGCTCAAGGTGCCAGTGAAGTACATCGGCTTGGGCGAGGGCATGGAGGATATGCAGCTCTTCAACAAGAAGGAGTTCGTAGATTCTCTCTTCAAGAAATCAAAATAGATCTCTTCAAGAAATCAAAATAGAAACCGGAAAATTATAATCGGGAATTAGATTAGTATATACATATATAATAAGGTATAGGTGAATGAAAAAGAACCAGATAGATATCATAACGTTGGGTTGTTCAAAGAACCTGGTCGATAGTGAACTGTTGATGAAGCAGTTTGAGGCAAACGGCTACCATTGTGTGCACGATTCAAAGCGCCCACAGGGCGAGATAGCCGTGATTAACACTTGCGGCTTCATCGAGGATGCCAAGCAGGAAAGCATTGACACCATCCTTGAGTTTATTCAGGCGAAGGAAGAAGGACGTTTGCGCAAGCTCTATGTGATGGGCTGCCTCTCCCAGCGCTATCAGAAGGAATTGGAGGCAGAGATGCCTGAGGTGGATAAGTTCTATGGCAAGTTCAACTACAAAGAACTGCTCAAGGAATTGGGTAAGGCAGAAGTGCCTGCCTGCAACGAGCGCCGCCATCTTACCACCCCTCACCACTATGCTTACATCAAGATTTCTGAGGGTTGCGACCGCCGCTGCGCATATTGCGCCATTCCGCTTATCACCGGCAAGCACATTTCCCGTCCTAAGGAAGATATTTTGAACGAGGTTCGTGAACTGGTGGCTGATGGCGTGAAGGAGTTTCAGATTATAGCTCAGGAGTTGACCTATTATGGCATGGATATCGATGGCAAGCATCATATCACCGATTTAGTCAGCGATATGGCCGACATTCCTGGTGTCAAGTGGATTCGTCTGCATTATGCTTACCCAAATCAGTTTCCACTCGATTTGCTCGATGTGATGCGCGAGAAGCCAAACATCTGCAAGTATCTCGATATTGCCTTGCAGCATATCAGCGATCACATGCTTACCCGCATGCATCGCCATGTAACCAAGCAGGAAACTCTTGATTTGCTCACCATCATCCGCAACCGTGTGCCGGGCATTCATATCCGTACCACTTTGATGGTCGGTTTCCCAGGCGAGACAGATGAGGATTTCCACGAATTGCTCGATTTTGTGCGTGAGCAGCGTTTCGAGCGCATGGGTGCCTTTGCTTATTCTGAGGAAGAGGGAACTTATAGTGCCCAGAACTATGAGGATGATGTTCCTGCCGATGTTAAGCAGCGCCGCCTGGATGAGCTGATGATTCTGCAGCAGGATATCAGTGCAGAAATTGAGGCAAACAAGGTGGGACTCACCCTGCCTGTGGTTATCGACCGAAAGGAAGGCGACTACTATATCGGAAGAACAGAATTCTGCTCACCAGAGGTTGACCCAGAGGTTCTTATCACGGCAGACCAGCGCTTGCGTGTAGGTACTTTTTACAAAGTAAAGATTACCAGCAGCGAGGAGTTTGACTTGTATGGCGAAGTAGTGAAATAAAGATAGAATTATAAAAATATCAAGATGAACAACAAAGACTATATTGCAGAACTGGCTCAGCAGACGGGTTATTCGCAAGACGACACTCAGAAGATGGTGCGTAGGGTGATAGATGCCATGATTGCTGAGTTTGAGGATGGGGAGATTGTCTCTATCCCCAATTTTGGTGCGTTCGAGGTAAAGAAGCGTTTAGAGCGTGTGGTGGTAAATCCTACAACCAAGAAGCGCCAACTGGTTCCGCCAAAACTTGTACTTGGTTTCCGTCCTGTTGCTGCTGTCAAGGAAAAGCTGAAGAATGGAGGTGAAGCTTATGAGTAAGAATAGTTTGAACGTCTTAGGCAAGAAGTTGGCTGAGAAAACAGGACTCAGTCAGCAAGAGGCTGAGTTGTTCATCAAAAAGATGTTTGATGTAGTCAACGAAGGACTCCAGGATGATAAGCAGGTAAAGGTGAAGTGGCTTGGTACCTTTAAGGTTACTTCTGTTAAGGATCGTGAGAGCGTGGATGTGAACACGGGCGAACGTATCGTTATCGATGGAAGAGATAAAATATCCTTTACTCCTGATAATATCTTGAAAGAGATTGTTAACAAGCCATTTGCGCAGTTCGAGACGGTGGTGGTGAACGACGGAGTGGAGTTTGATGAAATCGACAAGAAATTTGAGGCTGAGGAACAGATGAATGAGAACCAGCAGGTTAAAGAATCAAAGGAACAGATGGTTGAGAATCAGCAGACTGAAGAATCTGAGGAACAGATGAATGAGAATCAGCAGACTGCTGAGGCTTCTGATGTTATCGATTTCTTGGATGAATCTGATACTTCAGCAGTAACCGATAAGACTGAAACTCTATCAGTAAGCAATGAAGTGGTTATTATCGGTGATTCTGAAACCAGCAATGCTGCTTCTTCCCAAATCAGCAATGAAGCTTTTCCTGAAATCATAACGGAGACGATAGTTCAAAATTCTGTTGATGAAATGAAACCAGCAGTTAATGAGCCGGAAGAAGTTCAGAAAGAGCAGGAACAAGTTCAAGCTCCGGAAGTTCAGCTTAAGGAGAATGCTCAGAACGAGCCAGAAGTTCAAATTAAGGAGAATGCTCAGGACGATCCGGAAGTTCAAGATAAGGAGGATGTTCAGGACGAGCCAGAAGTTCAAATTAAGGAGAATGCTCAGGACGAGCTGGAAATTCAAGATAAGGAAGATGTTCTAGAAGAACAGAAAACTCGGAATGAGCCTGAAACTCAGAATGAGCCAGAAGAGTCTGTACAGGATGAATCAGAAGCTGATGCTGAAATAGAAACAGAATCTTATGATACTTTCGAATCTACCAAGAAGGGAATCGTGATTCCTCGCTATTTAGTGATAGTAGCTTGTTTCCTCATGGTTGCCCTGATCGGTGGCATCGGCTGGTTTGCCTTCAATTATGGTAAGATGGCAGCGCAGCGTGACCATCTTGCTTTGCAGCTGGATAGTTATCAGCAGGATGCTAACAAGCCAAAGGCAGCATCGGCACCTCCTTCGCAAGAAGAAATCATGCGTAAGAAGGCGATAGAGGATAGCATCAGAATGGTGAAGGCCAGCGAAGCTGTGAAAATGGCTGAGGCTGAAGGCAAGCAAATTGATGAGAATGCTTCGCTTGATGTTGATAAGAACAAATCTGAAGCTGGCACCAAGAAGCAGCTCGAAACACAAAAACAGGCTGCTGAAGCTAAGAAGCATGCGGAAGACATGAAAGCTGCTGCTGCTAAAAAGCAGGCAGAAAATGCTTCGGCGAAAGCAGCCAGCAAATACAACCAGGATGTCCGTGTTAGAACGGGTGCCTATCGCATTGTGGGTGTGGCAGAGGTGGTTACTGCCCGAGAAGGTCAAACCATAGAAGCTATCAGCAAACGATATTTCGGCCCTGGCATGGAATGTTACGTTGAGGCTCTGAATGGCTCCGGAAAGTTGAAAGCTGGACAGAAAGTCAAGATTCCTAAGTTGGAACTGAAAAAGAAGAAATAAAAATTTCTTTCAAATAAGTAAAGAAAAGAGGGTGTGTCATGGACTTATGACACACCCTCTTTTAATTTTTTTAGGCTCTGCGGATTTGCAATCCGCAGCAAAGGAGTATGCCTTTCCTTCAATTATGCATGTCTCTTCAAGAAGATACTGTGGTCGATGCATGCAGGCAATTCCTCCTTATAATGCGTCACCATAATCATGGTCTTGTTGTTGCGCTTGCAGAAAGCCTCGATGATATCCTTCACCAAACGGCGGTTGTGATTGTCGAGACCATGCAATGGCTCATCCAGAATCAAAAGCTCAGGATCTTTTACGAAAGCACGGGCCAGGAGAACCAGGCGCTGTTCGCCACTTGATAACTTCAGGAAACCACGCTCCTCCAATCCTTCCAAACCGAATACCTTCATCCAGAAACGGCACTTGCCCATATCTTCCTCCTTTGGCTTTACATAAAGACCTACGGAATCCATCAAACCGCTAGCCACGATGCGGATGGCCGGAAGATCGCGCTGGTAAGAACGATGAAGCTCTGGCGAAACATAACCGATGTGCTTCTTGATATCCCAGATACTCTCGCCGCTGCCACGAGGATTGCCGAAGAGGGCAATGTCGCAGGCATAACTCTGAGGGTTGTCTGCGCAAACCAGACTCAACAAAGTACTCTTGCCCGCTCCGTTCTGTCCGCTCAGTGCCCAGTGCTCACCATTGTTCACGGTCCAGTCTAAATCCTTCAGGATGATGCGCTCGCCATATTGAATGCGAACCTTGTTCATCTTTACCACTTCCTGACTCTTATATTCTCGGTCGCTATAAGGCAGGTTGATGATGTCCTGTTCCAGTTCGTCGCTCAACATTCTGCTTGGGATAGGGGTGCGCTGAGCCAGATATTCCTCCTTGCTCAACTTTGGCATCACCTTCATGTCCTTTACCTCCACCACATGGGTGATGAAATCAGGAATGTCATCGCTCTTGCTCAATACGAGGATAATCTGCAGGGCATGCTCCTGGGCAAGCGTCTTGAGGAGTTCCTTCAGCTGGTCGCGGGTGTCGGCATCGAGTCCGATAAACGGATTGTCCATGATGAGGACACGTGGCTCAGAGAAGAGGGTAGATGCCAGCTTGAATTTGCGCAGCTCGCCGCTGCTCAGCAGGATGGTGTATTTATCGAGCAGATGCTCCATGTGGAAGAGTTCATAGATGTGCTTCTGCAACTCGCGGCGCTCAGGAGTGTCTTCGCCCGCCATGTTGTAAGCCTCCTCCAACTTATCCTTCACAATTGGTGTATTCTCGTCTATTTCCAGCTGGTTCCATCGCTGCTGCAGGAAGTAAGTGCGGTCGTTATCGCCTCCGTAGGTATCACGGAAGGTGATATACTTGATGTTGTCGCTCACCAGCGTCTTGGTGCTGGGCGAGAAATCATAATCCGGGTCGTGCATTAACAGAGGGTGTCTGCCAACAATGATGTCAACAAACATCGACTTTCCACCACCGTTTGGTCCCACGATGGCGATGTGCTCGCCTTCGCAAGATTCAAAGTTCACTGGCTCGGCCATACGCCATTCCGGCATACGAGTCACGCCATCCTTAATGCTAATAATCTTTTGCATCTCTCTTAAAATTGTGATTTATGTGTTGTGCAATACATATATTATATGTGTTCGCAATGAATGCTACTTGTGCGCTTGAAGTGTTTTGCAACGAATGCTACTTGTGCGTAGTACGGTTGATGGCAGCCAGGAGTTTGGCTTGCGGTCCGGTCATGCCGTTGCCTCCACCAATGCGCCCCTGGTTCTTCTGGGCGAAGTCCTTCCAGCTGCTGTAGTGCTTGGCGCCCGTTTCGGGTCTGCCCATCTGCAGAAAGTGGCAGTAGGCGGCACCCAGGGCATCGGTGGCATCCATAAACTTCGGCATTTCATCTTCCTTGATGTTGAGCATTCGCTGCAGCATCGCCGCCACCTGTTCCTTGGAAGCCTGTCCCTGTCCGGTGATAGCCATCTTGATTTTCAGCGGAGCATATTCGTGGATGGGCACGTCGTGGTGGATGGCGGCAGCGATGGCAACGCCCTGGGCTCTTCCCAGCTTGAGCATCGACTGCACGTTCTTTCCGAAGAAAGGGGCCTCGATGGCCATCTCGTCGGGCAGGTAGGAGTCGATGATGCCCGTCACACGCTCAAAAATCTTACCCAGTCTCAGATAGGGGTCCTTCTCCTTGCGCATGTCGATGATGCCCATCACCACCAGCTCTGCCTTGTTGCCCGTCACGCGAATCACGCCGTAGCCCATCACGTTGGTACCCGGGTCTATGCCCAGGATTATCTTCTCCGTATTTGTTTTCTTTTGAATCATCTTGATGGCTTATCGGTCCATGTAAGGGTTGTGCGCCAACTCCTCGCCTATGCTGGTTGCCTCGCCATGACCCGGAAGCACCTGAGTCTCGTCTGGAAGCATGCCCAGGTGGCGCAGACTGTTGATGATGCGGAACATGCTGCCGCCAGGGAAGTCGGTTCTGCCGATAGAACTCTTGAATAGGGTATCGCCCGTAAAGGCTACGTGCTCTGCCTCGCAATAGAAGGTAACGGAGCCGTTGCTGTGGCCTGGGGTCTCGATGATCTTGAATTCGTGATTACCGAATTTGATGACTTCATCTTCTTCGAAGAAATGGCCGATAGGAGGGAAGTCGATGTCCAGCTGCATCTGGTAGAAGGTTTCTGCCTGGTGCTTGAGTCCCTTCATCAGTTTCTCGTCGCCCTGTGCCACTTCCGGCTTCAGTCCGAACTCCTTGTAGATGGTGTCGTTGCCGAAGTTATGGTCCAGATGGCCATGGGTAACGAGCAGATGCACCGGCTTCAGCTCGTTCTTCTGGATATAGTGAGTGATGGCGTTGCGCTCTTCAGGATAGAACGCACCGCAGTCGATGATAACGCATTCCTTGGTCTCATCGCTTACAACATAGCAGTTTTCCTGCAACATGTTGACTTGGAATCTTTCGATATGTAACATTTTACTTTGAACTTTGAATATTGAACTTTGAACTTTATGATTAGTAAGACTGATGCATTCTTCCATCTTCTATGCTGGAACATAGATGAGTTGCTTGTCTTGCTTGAACCATTCTTCCTCGAAGAAGGTGCTGAGCGGAGTGATTTCCGCCACGTTGCGATAGTCCTTGAGCTCTTCCTGCAGGTTGCCGCCTTTCAGACAGATCAAGCCGTTTGGCAGGGCGTTCTGACCCTTCTTCTTGAAATTCTTCTTGATAATCTTCATCAGGTCGGGCAGCTGCATCACGGCACGGCTCACCACGAAATCATACTTTCCCTTCTCGTCCTCGCCACGCAGATGTTCAGCCACGAGATTCTTCAGCCCGATGGCAGAAGCCACCTCGTTGCAGACACGGATCTTCTTGCCGGTTCCGTCGATGAGCTTGAACTTGCACTCAGGGAAGAGGATGGCGAGCGGGATGCCAGGGAATCCGCCACCGCAACCGAAGTCGAGGATTTCTGTGCCTGGGCGGAAATTGATGGCCTTGGCAATGGCCATGGAGTGAAGCACGTGGTGCTCGTAGAGGTTGTCGATGTCTTTGCGGCTGATGACATTGATTTTGTTGTTCCAGTCGCGATACAACTCGTCGAGGGCTGCGATTTGCTTCTTTTGCTCATCGGTGAGATGAGTGAAATATTTCTCTATGATGTTCATTCCTGTTTAATGCTTTATATTATATAATAATAAGGTGCAAAGTTAGCTCAAATTAGTGACAAATCAAAATAATATAGCTTTTTTTATATATTTATTTGGATTTTGGACCCGACTTATTAAAAAAATGTGTACCTTTGCACTCGGAAAAGATGTTATAGAGCAGAAAAAGGCTTGAAAATGATAACATTGATTATAAAATAAGAATATAAATACGTATATAAATAAGTACATAAATAAAATGATAAAGGCAGCTTTATTCGATTTGGATGGCGTGGTTTTCGAGACAGAATCACAGTATTCCATCTTCTGGGGAAAGATAGGAAGGGAATATCATCCGGAAATACCTGACTTCGAGTATCGAATCAAGGGACAAACTTTGGTGCAAATCTACGATAAGTACTTCTCTGAGGATTCAGTCTTCGCACATATCGAAGGCTATATCGACCCGAAATCAGAACAGGATAAGATTACGGCTCGACTCAATGAGTTTGAGCAGAATATGAAGTACCCTTATATTCCGGGCGTGGAGAACTTCATCAAAGAGTTGAAGCAAAATGGCGTAAAGTGCGCTGTAGTAACGAGTAGCAATATCCAGAAGATGCTCAATGTCTATAAGCAGTACCCGGAGTTCAAGGGCTATTTTGATCGTGTGCTGACCAGCGAAGACTTCGCCAAGAGCAAGCCAGATCCAGACTGCTATCTCAAGGGTGCCGCCTGCTTCGGCGCGCAGCCATCAGAGTGCGTAGGCCTGGAAGACAGCTTCAATGGCTTGAAGGCAGTACGCGCATCGGGAGCATTCACCCTCGGTCTCTCTACTACCAATTCTGCGGAATCCATCGCACCTTATAGCGACTATGTAATTCCGAATTACGAAGGCTTCACCTTCGCCGACTTAGTGAAAATCGTTGGAAATTATAAAAAAAATAAATAATCATGGGATATTTATCTACAGATAAGAAAAAGATTACAACCAAGACGTTTGCCGAGATGAAGGCGGCAGGCGAGAAGGTGACAATGCTTACAGCTTACGACTTTACAACGGCAGGCATCCTGGATGCAGCAGGCATCGATAGTATCTTGATTGGCGATTCTGCCAGCAATGTGATGGCAGGTAATGCTGATACCTTGCCTATCACCGTAGATCAGATGATTTACCATGCCCGCAGCGTGATCCGTGCCTGCAAGCATGCCTTTGTGGTATGCGATATGCCATTCGGCAGTTATCAGATCAGCAAGGAAGAGGCGCTCCGCAATGCGTGCCGCATCATGAAGGAAACGGGCGTGGATGCCCTGAAACTCGAAGGTGGTGTGGAGATTGCTGATACCGTCAAGGCGATGGTAGATGCAGGCATTCCTGTGCATGGTCACTTGGGCTTGACCCCACAGAGCGTCAACAAGTTTGGCGGCTACGGCATCCGTGCCAAGGAAGAAGCCGAGGCACAGAAGCTCATCAGCGATGCCATCGCCCTTGATAACGCAGGTGTCTTTGCCATCGTTCTCGAGAAAGTTCCAGCCAAGCTGGCGGCTGAAGTATCACGTAAGGTAAAAGCCGTAACTATCGGTATTGGAGCAGGTAATGGCTGCGATGGTCAAGTGCTGGTTTATGCTGATGCCCTTGGTATGACCCAGGGCTTCAAGCCAAAGTTCCTGCGCCACTTTGCCCAGGTTGGCGAGGAGATGCAGAAGGGTGTGAAGGCTTACATCGATGCCGTTAAGAGTACAGAATATCCAAGTGTAGAGGAAAGCTATTAGGTTTTAGATTGGTTATGGATACACAAAATACACCCATACATGTAAAATTGTGGCATCGTGACTTCTGGCGACTCTGCTTCGCCAATCTGCTGCTGATGACGAGCGTCTGTATGCTCATCATCGGCATACCTTATTTTATGACGATAGAAGGTTATCGTCATTGGCAGGTTGGCGTGGCTATCGGAGCCTATGGATTAGGTATATTCCTGCTGGGGGGCTTCTGCTCCTATCTGGTGCAGCGCTACCGTCGCAACAGGGTATGCCTGTTTTCCATCTGCTGCGTGGCGGTGAGTCTCGTTGTCCTCTATTATTTAGATACTTTTTGGAATATCAAGTTGGGCTTTTGGGCACTTGTGGCTACGCGAGTAGTGATGGGTGCCTTTCTGGGGTTGGCACAGATGTCGCTTGCCAGCACACTGGTCATAGATACATGCGAGTCGTTCCAGCGCACGGAGGCGAATTATATTACCTCCTGGTTTGCCCGCTTCTCCATTGCTACAGGCCCGATCATGGCATGGCTGGTGAATATTTTCCTGAATATGAACCTGCTGCTTCCGGTGGCATCCCTGCTGGCACTCTGTGCTTTGGTGCTGGTTTCGCAGGTAAAGTTTCCTTTCAAGGCTCCCGCTGAGCACATGCCGCTTTTCTCTGCCGACCGCTTCTTCCTGCCTCAGGGAGTTCCGCTGTTTGTCAATATCGTGCTGATCATGATCAGTGTAGGAATGTACTTCTCTATCCCTCACTCTCTTTCGGTTTTCCTGATGGTTCTTGCCGGATTGGTGATAGCAGTTATTGCCGAAAAATACGTCTTTGCCGATGCCGACCTGAAAAGTCAGGTAATTGTGGGCTTGGTATTGATAGGAGCGGCGGAGTTCGTTTCGCTCAACGATCAGGATTTTGCCGTAGAAGTGCTTGTGCCCGTATTGCTGGGCCTGGGAACGGGTATCATCGGTAGTCGGTTCCTGCTTTTCTACATCAAGCTTGCCAAGCACTGTCAGCGTGGCACGAGTACCAGCTCCTTCTTCTTGGCATGGGAACTGGGCTTGACGTTGGGTATCTCGGCAGGCTTTATGTTCTTGGATGATGTGTATAAGCGCATGCCGGATGCCAAATCCATCATCTTCAACCCAGCCGTACACGAAGTGCTCGTTCCGGCCATGATATTTACAGGATTGTCGCTAATATTGTATAATTTCTTAGTACATCCTTGGTATATGAAACATCGCAACAGATAGCGTTTCATACACCATCCAACCCTTCCTATATATGATATTTTGTTTAAGAATGTTTTCATATATAGGAAGGGTTTCTTTAAAATACAGGAAGTGTTTCATTAAAATATAGGAAGTGTTTCATTAAAAGTTTCTAAAAATAGCTTTTGTGAAACTTTTTTAATATTATTTAGTTTGCTTTTTTCGCTTTTGTGCCCATAATTCAGTACTTTTGCGTTTGATTTAAGGGTGAGGGTGTAGTTAACACCCTAATTCCCGATGCAAATGTAGAATTAAACGTAAAAAATATTATAGAATTATGGCAGAAGCTATTGATATCCGTGAGTTGAACATCCGGATTGAACAACAGAGTCAGTTCGTTACCAATTTGGTAATGGGCATGAACAAGGTCATCGTGGGTCAGAAGCACCTGGTTGACTGTCTCCTCATTGGTCTTCTCTCTGATGGTCACATCTTGCTCGAAGGTGTGCCGGGCTTGGCGAAGACACTCGCAATCAAGACATTGTCACAGCTGGTCAGTGCAGACTATAGCCGCATACAGTTTACACCCGATTTGCTGCCTGCCGACGTGGTGGGAACGCAGATCTATTCTCAGAAAGATGAAGCCTTCCATGTAAAGCGCGGTCCGGTGTTCGCCAACTTCGTATTGGCAGATGAAATCAACCGTGCGCCAGCCAAGGTGCAGAGTGCCTTGCTCGAGGCGATGCAGGAGCATCAGGTTACCATCGGCGAGCAGACCTTCAAGTTGCCTAATCCATTCCTGGTAATGGCTACCCAGAACCCGGTGGAGCAGGAGGGAACCTATCAGTTGCCAGAGGCGCAGGTTGACCGTTTCCTTCTCAAGGTCATCATTGACTATCCTACCATCGAGGAAGAGAAACTCATCATCCGCGAGAATATCCAGGGCAGTCTGCCTACCGTTACTCCGGTAACTACAGCAGAGGAAATCCTGAAGGCGCGCAGCATCGTGAACGAGGTTTATATCGACGAGAAGATTGAGCAGTATATTGCCGACATCGTCTTCGCCACCCGTTATCCCGACCGTTACGGTTTGGGCGATTTGAAGGATATGATTACCTTCGGCGGCAGTCCTCGTGCCAGCATCTCGCTTGCCAAGGCAGCCCGTGCCTACGCCTTCATCAAGCATCGCGGTTATGTGATTCCTGAAGATGTGCGTGCCGTGGCTCACGATGTTCTCCGCCACCGCATCGGTCTCTCTTACGAGGCAGAGGCGAGCGAAATCACCAGCGAGGAGATAGTAAGCCGCATCATCAACAAGGTGGAAGTGCCTTGATCAATTAATAGTTTATAGTTAATAGTTAATAGATTAGGATTTTGGATACACAAGATATCTTAAAGAAGGTTCGGAAGATTGAGATCAAGACTCGCGGATTGAGCCAGAATATCTTCGCAGGCCAGTATCACTCAGCCTTCAAGGGCAGGGGAATGGCCTTTGCCGAGGTGCGCGAATACCAGTATGGCGACGACGTGAGAGACATCGACTGGAATGTGACGTCCCGTTTCCATCGCCCTTTCGTCAAGGTGTTCGAGGAGGAGAGAGAGCTCACCGTCATGTTGCTCGTGGATGTGAGTGGCTCGCTCGACTTCGGTACGATGCGCCAGATGAAGCGCGACTTGGCCACCGAGATAGCTGCCACCTTGGCCTTCAGTGCCATTCAGAACAACGACAAGATAGGTGTCATCTTCTTTTCCGACAGAATAGAGAAGTATATCCCGCCGAAGAAGGGAAGAAAGCATATCCTCTACATCATCCGAGAAATGCTCGACTTCCATCCTCAGAGCCAGCGCACCGACATCGGCTGCGCCCTGGAATACTTAACCCGTGTGATGAAGCGCCACTGCACCGCCTTCCTCATCAGCGACTTCTACGACCAGAAGGATTACCAGCATGCCCTGCAGATTGCCAACCAGAAGCATGATGTGGTGGGCATCCAGGTGTATGACCCTCGCGGAAAGCAGTTGCCAGATGTGGGATTGCTCAAGGTGATGGATGCCGAAACGGGGCATGAGATGTATATCGATACCAGTTCGAAGAAGCTGAGAATCGCGCATGCCCAGAACTGGCTGCGACGCCAGGACCAGCTGCGCCAGCTCTTTGCCAAGAGTAAGGTAGATTGGACTTCGATAGCGACTAACGAGGATTTCTCCAAATCGCTCCTGGCACTGTTTAAGCAAAGAGGATAAATTAAGGAAGAATGAAGAATGAAAATTAAGAATATCATATTGACGATGGCGCTGATGGGCTGCTCGGCACTGGCTTTCGGTCAGACCGTGGAGCAGCGCATCGACTCCTTGCAGATGCTCATCGGACAGCAGACCATCCTGCACCTCAAGGCTACCGCCCCGAAGGGTGCCAAGGTGGTGATGCCATACTTCAAGCCGCAAGACCAGATTATTCCTGGCATCGAGGTGGTGGAGCTGAAGGGAGATACCTCGCAGGTGGGCGACGACCAGATGGTGGTGACACGCGACTATACGATTACCTCCTTCGATGAGAACGTATATGCCATCCCGGCGCTCAATGTGAAGATAGACGGCAAGAACTTCCATGGCAACCCTTTGGCACTGAAGGTGCTCACGGTGTCGGTGGATACGGTTCATCCCAACCAGTTCTATCCTCCCAAAACGGTGCAGGATAACCCATTCCTCTGGAGTGAGTGGAGCTTCGCCTTCTGGTTGAGCCTGCTGATGATAATCATCTGTGGCGCAATGCTCTATCTGCGCAACCGGTTGAAGAAGAATAAGCCTATCATTACCCGCATCCGCATCATCAGGCGGGTGCCTGCCCACGAGAAGGCGCTGAAGGAAATCAACGATATCAAGCAGCATCACACCACATCCAATCAGGAAACCCAGAAGGAGTACTATACGCACCTTACCAATGCGCTGCGCGAGTATATCGTGAGCCGATTCGGATTCAATGCGATGGAGATGACCAGTTCTGAGATTATCGAAAACCTGCGTGCTTCGGGCGACCAGAAGATGATAGACGAGCTGAGAATGCTCTTCTCTACCGCCGACCTCGTGAAGTTTGCCAAGTACGAGATTCCGATGAACGAGAACGATGCCAACCTGGTGAATGCCATCAACTTCATCGACCAGACGAAGAGCGATGAGCAGCCTAAGGAAGAGAAGATAGTTCCTACGCTCAGCAGCGAAGACCAGAAGAGTCAGCAGCAGCGTCGCCTCATCAAGACCCTGCTCTGGGTGGGAGGCTTCAGCGTAGCCGGCATCCTGGGCTATATCATCTACCAGATTGTCATGCTCGTGATGTAACAGTCTTGCTCTTAAAGAGATGACTCTTCTCGTTGATGTAAAGATGGAATCATCTCGTTGATGTAACTTTATTAAATAAAAAGAAAAATGGAATTTGCAAGTAAAGCATATTTTCTGCTACTCCTGCTGCTGATACCTTATATATTATGGTATTTCCTGAGCAGGAAGAAGAGCGAGCCAACGATGCGCATGAGCGATACAAGAATGTATCAGTTTGCGCCCAAGAGCCTGCGCGTGCGACTCATCCATCTGCCGATGGTGCTGAGATGCATCGCCTTCGTGCTCATCGTTTGCGCCATGGCACGTCCGCAGACGCACTATTCTTGGGACAACAAGACGGTGGAGGGAATCGATATCATGCTTGCCATGGACGTATCAACCTCCATGCTTGCTGAAGATTTGAAGCCTAACCGTATGGAGGCGGCCAAGGATGTGGCTACCGAGTTTATCTCGGGCCGTCCTACCGACAACATCGGCTTGACCATCTTTGCTGGTGAATCGTTCACCCAGTGTCCGATGACCACCGACCACGCCAGCCTTCTGCGCCTTCTGCACGATACCCGAACCGATATTGCCGCCCGCGGACTCATTGAAGATGGTACCGCAGTGGGCATGGGTCTGGCGAATGCCGTGAGCCGATTGAAGGATTCCAAGTCGAAGAGCAAGGTGGTGATTCTCCTCACGGATGGCAGTAACAACATGGGCGATATCTCGCCGATGACCGCTGCCGAAATCGCCAAGAGCTACGGCATCCGAGTTTATACCATCGGCGTGGGTACCAACAAGGTGGCACCTTATCCGATGCCGGTGGCAGGCGGCGTGCAGTATGTCAACATTCCGGTGGAGATAGATACGCAGACCCTTCGCGATATAGCGCAGACCACCGACGGTAACTTCTATCGTGCTACCAACAATGCCGAGCTGAAGAAGATTTATCAGGATATTGATAAACTGGAGAAATCGAAGTTCAATGTAAAGCATTTCGCCAAGCGCTATGAGGCCTATCAGCCTTTCGCCCTTGCCGCCCTGCTGATATTGCTGGCAGAGATTCTGATCCGTATCACCTGGCTTCGCCGAATCCCTTGATATTCAGAGGGGTGACTAGATGGAATTAAAGAAATAATATAATATAACCATGTTAAGATTTGAAGATCCCGCATTTCTCTGGCTGTTGTGGGTGATACCGGCACTGGTGCTGGTTCGCCTCATCGGTTGGAGAAGGAGAAGGGCAAAGCTCAGAAAGCTGGGTGACCCCGAGTTGCTCAAGCAGCTGATGCCCCACATATCTAAATACCGCCCCACGGTAAAGTTCGTGCTGATGCTCGCAGCCTTGGCATTGCTCATCGTGATGGTGGCACGCCCGCAGATGGGCAGCAAGATTTCGAACGAGAAGCGGAATGGCATCGAAACCATGATCTGTCTCGACATCTCCAACTCCATGCTTGCCGAAGATGTGGCTCCATCCCGTCTCGACAAGAGCAAGATGCTGATAGAAAACCTGGTGGATAACTTCAGCAACGACAAGATAGGTCTCATCGTCTTCGCAGGCGATGCCTTCGTGCAGCTGCCTATCACCAGCGACTATGTTTCTGCCAAGATGTTCCTGCAGAATATCACACCTGGCTTAATCCAGACCCAGGGCACCAACATCGGTCAGGCCATCAGCCTCGCCACCAAGAGCTTCACCCAGCAAGACAACGTGGGCAGAGCCATCATCGTGATTACCGATGGCGAAAACCACGAAGAGGGGGCGCAGGAGGCTGCACAGATGGCCTACAAGAAGGGCATCAACGTCTATATCCTGGGCATCGGAAACACCAAGGGTGCCCCAATCCCTATGGGCGACGGCTCTTATCTGAAAGATAACGCCGGCAACACGGTGATGACTGCCCTGAACGAGCAGATGTGCCGCCAGCTGGCGCAGGCAGGCAAGGGTCAGTATATCCACGTGGATAATACCAGCGATGCCGAGAGGGAGCTGAACAACGACCTCACCAAGTTGCAGAAGGGCGACATGACGAGCGTTATCTACAGCGCCTACGATGAACAGTTCCAGGCGGTAGGCATCCTGATTATCCTCCTGCTCATCATCGAGGTTTGCATCATGGAAGCAAGGAATCCATTGCTCAGGAACATCAAGTTCTTCAAGAAAACGCCGTTCAAGAATTTCAAGTAGAAGCAATGCGCCCTGAAAGGGCAAAAGCATAAAAGGTTTTTAAAATGAACACTATACATTATCTAATAGTAACTATGGCTTTCCTGTTGGCTAGTGCCACAAATGCTGCCGCACAAACCGACCGCAACTTGATTCGCCAGGGAAACAGGGCGTTCAAGACCCAGAAATGGGCAGCTGCCGAGACCCAATATCGCAAGGCTATCTCCAAGAACCAGAAGAATCCGCAGGCGATATACAACCTGGGCTGTGCCTTGCTGATGCAGCAGAAAGACTCGCTGGCCATGGTGCAGTTTGGCAATGCCGCACAGCTGGAGCCAAACCATTTCCGCCGCTCCAAGAGCTATCACAACATGGGAGTGGTGATGCAGAACCACCGCGAGTACGCACAGGCCATCGAATACTATAAGATGGCGCTGAGATGCAACCCGCAGGATAATGAAACCCGTTATAATCTTGCCCTCTGCAAGAAACTGCTCAAGAACAACCCGCAGAACCAGAACAACAAGGACAAGAATAACAAGGATAAGAATAAAGACAAGAAAAATCAGAACAAGAACGATCAGAACAAGGATAAAGACAAGAACAAGGATAAGAACAAAGACGATCAGAACAAGAACGATCAGAACAAGAATAATAAAGATAAGAATAAAGACAAGAATAAGAACAATTCGAACCAGAACCAGCAGAATCAGGACAAGATGAGCCGCGATAACGCCGAACAGCTCCTCAATGCCGCGATTCAGCAGGAACAGGCCACCAAGCGAAAGCTGCAGAAGGCAATGAGCCAGCCTCGCAGAAAAGCCTACGACAAGAATTGGTAAAAAGACGGTTTTTGTACTTACGTTTAAAATTGGAACAAATATAAGAAAAAGAAAGTTGATATGAAAAAAATAGGTTGGTATATCATATTGCTGCTGATGATGCTGGGCTACCAGGTGCATGTAGCTGCCCAGCATATCTCTGTGTCGGCTCCGTCGCACGTCGCGGCAGGAGAGAACTTCCGTGTTGCCTATACCATCAACACCAGTGATGTGGAGGAATTCCGCATGGGTGGGGTGCAAGAAGGACTGGAAGTGATTGCGGGTCCTTACACTTCCTCGCAATCCAGTTATCAGATGATCAACGGGCATACCTCGTCATCATCATCCGTAACCATCACCTATACCCTCTATGCCGCCAAGAACGGCAGCTTCACCATCGGGGCTTCGCACGCCGTGGTGGGAGGAAAAAGACTGTCTTCACACCCCGTGAAGATTCAGGTGTCGGGACATGCACAGCGTACCAACGGCGCTCCCAACATGCACGGACAGGGCAGCTACGACCAACCTCGTATGCGCTCTGCTGGCTCTGCCATCTCGGGCAGCGACCTCTTTATCAAGGTTTCTGCCAACAAGAAGAGGGTTCACGAGCAGGAGCCTATCCTGCTTACCTACAAGGTATATACCCAGGTGGAACTCACCCAGCTGGAAGGCAAGATGCCCGACCTGAAGGGATTCCACACCCAGGAAGTGCCGCTGCCACAGCAGAAAACCTTCCACACCGAGACCGTGAACGGTCGCCCGTACAAGTGTGTTACCTGGAGCCAGTATGTAATGTACCCACAGATGACGGGCAGACTCGAGATACCATCCATCACCTTCAAGGGCATCGTGGTTCAGCAGAACCGCAATGTAGATCCGATGGAGGCGTTCTTCAACGGCGGCTCCGGCTACATAGAGGTAAAGAAGGATATCAAGGCACCGGGCATCACCCTGCAGGTAGATCCGCTGCCACAGCGCCCGGCCAACTTCTCGGGCGGTGTGGGCAAGTTCAATATCTCTGTCTCGCTCGATAAGAAAGAGGTAAAGGCAGGCGAGCCTATCACCCTGCGTGTAGTGGTGGGCGGCATCGGCAACCTGAAGCTGCTCAAGCAGCCGGTGGTCAACTTCCCTAAGGATTTCGACAAGTATGATGCCAAGGTAACCGACAAGACCCGCCTCACCGCCAATGGCGTGGGGGGCAACATGGTTTACGATTTCCTTGCCGTGCCTCGCAATCAGGGCAGCTACACCATCCCGTCGGTGGAGTTCACCTATTATGATACGAGCAAGAATGCCTACAAGACCATCAAGACCCAGCCGTTCAAGCTGGAGGTGGAGAAGGGCGATGGCTCAACGGGCGAATCTGAGGATTTCGCCAGCCAGGACAAGGATATCCACACCATCAAGCTGGGCAAGGTGGAGCAGCACAAGGCCAACGAGATGTTCTTCGGCAGCTTCGGCTATTGGGTTAGTCTCCTCATGCCGCTCATCGCCTTCGTGGTACTGCTCATCGTGTTCCGCCGCCGTGCCATCGAGAATGCCGACATCGTGAAGAAGCGCTCCAACAGGGCTGGCAAGATAGCCACCAAGCGTCTGCGCCTTGCCAACAAGCTGATGCTCCAGGGCAAGCAGGGCGAATTCTACGACGAGGTGATGCGGGCACTCTGGGGCTACATGAGCTACAAGCTCAACATGCCAGCCGAGAAGCTGAACCGCGACAACATTCGCGAAACTCTGGCACGCCACTTTGTGGATGATGCCACAATAGAGAAGTTTACCACGGCTCTGGATGAGTGCGAGTTCGAGCGTTATGCGCCAGGCGATGCCGCCGGCAACATGAACCGCACCTTCGAGTCGGCTATGACAGCGATTATGGATATAGAAAATGCAATCAATGAGGCTCGCAAGAACCAGAAGAAGCATCAGGCAGGCTACTCCTTCGTATGGCTGCTCCTGGCGATGATCTGCCTAGGCGGCACCTCTGCCAGGGCGGTGACCAAGAACAATGCCGACACGGAGTACCAGAAGGGCAACTATCAGCAGGCCATCCGCGACTACGAGGAGGTTCTGAAGAATGGCGAATCTGCCGAGATCTATTTCAACCTCGGCAACGCCTACTATCGCACGGACAATATCACCAAGGCGGTGCTCAACTACGAGCGTGCCCGCCTGCTGTCGCCGGGCGATGACGATATCAATTTCAACCTGCAGTTTGCCCGCAGCAAGACCATCGACAAGATTACCCCCGAAAGCGAGATGTTTTTCATCACCTGGTATAAGTCGCTGGTTAACTTCACGAGCGTAGATAACTGGGCCAAGACCGGCATCCTCTGCATCGTATTGGCGCTGTTGCTGGTGCTGCTCTATCTCTTCGGTCCGCAGCTCATGCTCCGCAAGATAGGCTTCTTCGGCGGCCTTTCGTTCTTCGTGATATTCCTCTTGAGCAATCTCTTCGCCTTCCAGCAGAAGCGGGCGCTCGACAACAGAACCGGAGCCATCATCATGGCGCCATCGGTGAACATCAAGAAGACACCAGCCAAGAACAGTGCCGACCAGTTTGTGCTCCACGAGGGCACCCGTGTGGATATCATCGACAAGGGCATGACCGACTGGCGCTGCATCCGTGTAGGCGATGGCCGCGAAGGCTGGATAGAGACCAAGGCTATAGAGGAGATTTAATAGGAAGTTCAAAGTAGATAGTAATGGATTTTAGTACGATACAAAACATAGATTTTCAAGTGTTGCAGTGGTTCAACGGCAGCAACAATGTGATTCTCGACCAGTTGGCCTTGGTGCTCACTTCGGGTTTCACCTGGATACCACTCTATGTGGTACTGTTTATCGTCGTGATGCGCAACAACGAGACCATGATGCAGATAGGACTCGTGGTTGGGGCCGCCTTGCTCTGCATCCTCTTTGCCGACGGATTTTCCGATGGCATCATCAAGCCCCTGGCAGAAAGATGGCGACCATCCAACGACCCGCTGGTAAAATATTCCGTACGGGTGGTGGATAACCTGCGCATGAAGGACTACAGTTTCTGCTCCGCCCATGCCGCCAACACCATGTCGATAGCCGTGTTCTTCTCGCTCCTCGTCAGGAGCCGGATGCTCACCATCACCATGATTGTCTGGTCGCTGGTTAACTGCTGGACCCGCCTCTATCTGGGCGTTCACTATCCGCTGGATATAGCCACAGGACTGCTGCTGGGCAGCGTGGTAGGCTTCCTGGTCTATCTCTTATACCACCGCATGTATCGCCGCATCTCTCCGGAAATCAAGTATATCTCCAACCAATATACCAGCACGGGCTACGACCACGACGATATCGACATGATCATGACCGTCTTGATGTTGGTACTGGTCTATGTAGTAATCCGTGCACTCTGCATGATGACGGCAGTTTAATAAAATTTACAAAGAAGAATAATGGAAACAAAACATATTAAGATTAGCGATTATAATTACGAGTTACCTGATGAGCGCATTGCCAAATTCCCTATCGCCCAGCGCGACCACAGCAAACTGCTGGTCTATAAGCACGGCGAGGTGAGCGACGATGTGTTCTATCATCTTCCTGAATATCTGCCTAAGGGCGCCATGATGGTGTTCAACAACACCAAGGTGATCCAGGCACGCATGCACTTCCGCAAGGAAACGGGCGCACTTATCGAGGTGTTCCTCATGGAGCCTGCCGCACCAACCGACTATGAGTTGATGTTCCAGACTACGGGCCACTGCTCTTGGCTCTGCATGATTGGAAACCTGAAGAAGTGGAAGGAGGGCAGCCTGAAGCGTGACTTCGAGATCAAGGGTCATCAGCTTACCCTTTCTGCCACCATGCGCCGTGGCGATGCCCTCAGCGCAGAAGCATCAGAAATGGTAGCCAAGGGCGGCGGCACCAACTATTGGGTAGATTTCGACTGGGACAACGAGCACGTTTCCTTTGCCGAAATCCTCGAGGCAGTGGGCGAGTTGCCTATCCCTCCATATCTGAATCGCAAGACCGAGGAGAGCGACAAGACTACCTATCAGACTGTTTATTCGAAGATAAAGGGTAGTGTGGCAGCCCCAACAGCCGGTCTGCATTTCACCGATGCCGTGCTCAAGGATCTGGATGCCCATGGCATCGACCGTGAGGAGGTGACGCTGCACGTGGGTGCCGGCACCTTCAAGCCAGTGAAGAGTCTGGAGATTGAGGGCCATCAGATGCACACCGAGTACATCGTGGTTCACCGCCGCAGCTTGGAAAAGCTTATCAAGCACGAGTGCCAGGTCATCGCCGTGGGTACCACCAGCGTGCGCACCATCGAGAGCCTTTACTACATGGGCGTGCATCTTATCAAGCACCCTGAGGCAAGCGAGGAAGATTTGCATGTTAAGCAGTGGGACCCATACGAACTGTCGGCAGATGGCAACCTGGTGGATGGCATCACCCCGATGCAGGCCATCCAGGCGATTATCGATTACCTCGACCGCAACGGATTGGAAGCCCTTCACTCCAGCACGCAGATCATCATCGCTCCGGGCTACACCTATAAGATAGTGAAGATGCTGGTAACCAATTTCCATCAGCCACAGAGCACCCTGCTGCTTCTGGTGAGTGCCTTCCTGCATGGCGACTGGAAGAAGGTGTATGATTACGCCCTCTCTCACGATTTCCGCTTCCTAAGCTATGGCGATTCATCCCTGCTCATTCCGTAAGGAGATACTCTTCTTACAAGAAGAAACTCTTTCATAGGAAGAAAGAAGTAGTTAGGAAACTATAAACTATAAATTGTAAACTATAAACTATAATAAATAGTATGATTTCAGTAGAAGGACTGAAAGTAGAGTTTGGCGTAAAGCCACTCTTCCATGATGTAAGCTTCGTCATTAACGACCGCGACCGCATTGCCCTGGTGGGAAAGAACGGCGCCGGAAAATCTACGATGCTCAAGATACTCTGCGGCTTGCAGAAACCTACGGATGGCGTGGTGGCTATCCCTAACGAAACCACCATCGGCTACCTGCCACAGGTGATGAAACTGCAGGATGATACCACCGTGAAGGAGGAAACCCGAAAGGCTTTCGCCCACAATACCGAGATGAAGGCTCGCCTCGACAAGATGCAGCAGGAGATGGCCGACCGCACTGACTATGAGAGCGAAAGCTATGCCCAGCTGGTGGAGAAGTTCACCCAGGAGCATGAGCGCTACATGATGATGGGCGGCGAAAACTACGAGGCTGAGATAGAGCGAACCCTGAGCGGACTCGGTTTCACCCGCGAGGATTTCGAGCGACCTACCCGTGAGTTCTCCGGAGGATGGCGCATGCGCATCGAGCTGGCCAAGATTCTGCTGCAGAAGCCAGATGTGCTGTTGCTCGATGAGCCTACCAACCATCTGGACATCGAGAGTATCCAGTGGCTGGAGCAGTTTCTGGCGCAGAGTGCCAAGGCTTTGGTGCTGGTGAGTCACGACCGTGCCTTTATTAATAATGTAACCAACCGCACGCTGGAGATTACCTGCGGCAGGGTAGAGGATTACAGGGTGAAATATGATGAGTACATTGTGCTGCGTGCTGAGCGCCGTGAACAGCAGTTGCGTGCCTACGAGAACCAGCAGAAGGAAATAGCTGATATCAAGGACTTTATAGAGCGATTCCGCTATAAGCCAACCAAGGCAGTGCAGGTGCAGAGCCGCATCAAGCAGTTGGAGAAAATCGTGCCTATAGAGGTGGATGAGGTGGACAACAAGCAGATGCATCTCAAGTTCCCGCCTTGCCTCAGAAGCGGCGACTATCCGGTTATCTGCGATGAGGTGCGCAAGGATTACGGCTCGCATACCGTGTTCGACCATGTGAACCTCACCATCAAGCGTGGCGAGAAGGTGGCGTTTGTGGGCAAGAACGGCGAGGGTAAATCTACCCTGGTGAAATGTATCATGGGTGAGATTCCGTTTACGGGTAATCTGAAGATAGGTCATAATGTTCAGATAGGCTACTTTGTCCAGAACCAGGCACAGCTGCTGGATGAGAACCTTACCATCTTCCAGACCATCGACAATGTGGCTACGGGCGAGATGCGTCTCAAGGTAAACGACCTGCTGGGTGCCTTCATGTTTGGCGGCGAGACATCAGAAAAGTATGTCAAGGTGCTGAGTGGTGGCGAGCGCAGCCGTTTGGCGATGATCAAGCTGCTGCTGGAGCCGGTGAATCTGCTCATTCTCGATGAGCCTACCAACCACCTGGATATGCAGTCGAAGGATGTATTGAAGGAAGCTATCAAGGCATTCGACGGCACTGCTATCATCGTGAGCCACGACCGTGAGTTCCTGGTTGGTCTGGTAGATAAGGTATATGAGTTTGGCGGCGGCAAGGTTCGTGAGCACCTGGGCGGCATCTATGATTACCTGCGTGCCCACAATGCCGAGAGCATCAACCAGGCACTCGCCAGTCAGGGTGGAAAGGGCATGGCATCAGCCGGATCTCCATCGGGTTCATCCGCTTCGGCAGGTTCATCAGGTTCATCTTCTTCGGGTTCATCCTCTTCGGGTTCATCCTCATCATCAGGTTCAGGTTCATCCTCTTCATCCTCTTCCGATGCATCTTCCGGCAAAATCAGCTATGCTGAGCACAAGGAGCAGCAGAAGAAGATTCGCAAGGCAGAAAAAGCAGTGAAGGAATGCGAGGCGAAGATTGAGAAGCTGGAAGCCAGAAAGGCCGAAATCGATGCCCTGCTGATGAAGCCGGAAAATGCCACCAATATGGAGCTGGTTACCGAATATACCGAGCTGATGAAGACCCTGGATGAGGAAAACGACCGCTGGATGATTCTCTCAGAAGAACTGGAGGAAGTGAAGAATTCATAATTAAATCAATAAAATAACGAGAAAATGAAAATGAAGTACATTCTTCCGATGATGATGCTCGCTGCCATGCCTGTGGCAGCTGACGCTCAGAACAAATCGGGACTTGTCATGAGCAATCTTGACAAGACAGCCAAGCCAGCTGATGATTTCTACCAGTTTGCTACAGGCGGATGGCAGAAGAGCCACCCGCTGCCTGCAGCCTACAGCCGATATGGTAGTTTCGACAAGCTCGCTGAAGACAACAACAAGCGAATTAACTCAATCCTTGCAGAACTCGAGAAGAAAACCTACAAGGCGGGAACCATCGAGAGAAAACTCTCTGATTTCTACAAGATGGCTCTCGATGCCGACCGCCGCAACAAGGAAGGCATCGCACCAGTGAAGCCTGTGCTCGCCGAACTCGCTGCTGCACAGACCAAGGCAGATTTGCAGAAACTGCAGCTGAAGTATGCTGACTGGGGTCTCGGCGTAGATTACGGTTCTTACTTCGCAGCCGACGAGAAGAACGTAACCATGAACATCTTCAACGTGCTCCAGGGCGGCTTGACCCTCGGCGCCAAAGATTACTATCTGAACAACGATGCAGCCACCGTGGCCATTCGTGAGGCTTACAAGAAGTACATCGCCAAGATGTTCCAGCTCTACGGCTTCTCTGCTGCCGATGCTCAGAAGAAGGCAGAGAAGGTGTTCCTCCACGAAACCAATCTTGCCCTCATCTCTAAGAGCCGCACCGAACTGCGCGACCCTCAGGCTAACTATAACAAGATGACTCTGAAGGAGTTCAAGCAGAACTATCCAAACATTCCGCTGGAGACTCTGGCCAATGCCGAGGGCATCAAGAGCGAGTATATCCAGCAGATGGTAGTAGGTCAGCCAGAGTTCCTTGCCGGTTACGACAAGATTTCTGCTGCCGAGAACGCCGAGATTCTGAAGGCGTTGATGGAGTGGGGCGTAATCTGCAACTCCTGCTCATACCTGAGCGATGATATCCGCCAGGCAAACTTCGAATTCTTCGGCAAGACCATGAGCGGTCGTCAGGAAGACCACCCATTGTGGAAGCGTGCCACATCGCAGGTAGAGGCTCAGATGGGCGAGGCGCTCGGAAGAATCTACTGCAAGAAGTTCTTCCCTGAGAGTTCTAAGAAGATGATGGAGACTTTGGTGAAGAACCTGCAGATTAGTCTCGGTCAGCGCATCGATGCCCAGAACTGGATGAGCGCTGAGACCAAGGCTGCTGCCCACGACAAGCTGAACAAGTTCTACGTGAAGATTGGTTATCCAAAGCAGTGGACCGACTACAGCAAGTTGACCATCGACCCATCTAAGAGTTTCTTCGAGAACGTGTTGGTGTGCCGTAAGTTCCGTGCTGACAAGATGATAGCCGAGAAGGCAGGTAAGCCAGTGGATAAGGAAGAGTGGTTCATGACTCCTCAGACCGTGAACGCCTATTACAACCCAACCACCAACGAAATCTGCTTCCCAGCCGGAATTCTTCAGTATCCATTCTTCGATGCCAAGGCCGACGAGGCATTCAACTATGGTGCCATCGGTGTGGTAATCGGTCATGAGATGACCCACGGTTTCGACGACCAGGGTCGCCAGTATGATGCCAGCGGTAACCTGAAGGATTGGTGGACTCCAGCTGATGCTGAGGGTTTCAACAAGCGTGCGGATATGTATGCTGATTTCTTCAGCAACATCAAGGTATTGCCAGATTTGAATGCCAACGGTCGCTTTACTCTGGGTGAGAACCTCGCCGACCATGGTGGTTTGATGGTATCTTTCAATGCCTTCAAGAATGCCACAGCCAAGAAGCCATTGAAGAACAAGGATGGTTTCACTGCCGACCAGCGTTTCTTCCTTGCCTATGCCGGCGTTTGGGGTCAGAACATCACGGAGAAGGAGATTCGCAACCGTGTGAAGAACGATCCTCATGCCCTGGGCAAGTGGCGTGTAGATGGTGCTCTTCCTCACATCGATGCCTGGTATGAGGCATTCGGCGTAAAGCAGGGCGACAAGATGTTCATTCCTAAGAGCGAGCGTCTGGAGCTTTGGTAAAATCTATTGAAATGATAATCGCCCTTCATCAATGTTGAATCGTTGATGGAGGGCGATTTTTTTTGAAATCGCATAAAACTCTCCGTTTAATTTGGGAAAAACTGTTAAAATGCGTCAAGAACAAGCCTGGAATAACCTATCTATTTATATTTTTTGGTATTTTTGTACCCATAACCTATAAGTATATCACAAGCAACAAACGTATAACATATACGATTCGTTGATACGAAAACTTGTAAAATGTAAATATATAAACTAACGTTTAAACCATTATCTAAAATGAAACAAAAGAAAACTTTAGGCAACAAAATGTTTCTAGCATTCGCCGCCGGACTTCTGTCAATGACGCAAGCCCAGGCACAAAGTGAGATTTATCCTCAACATTTCGATTTGGGGGAAGTAACACTGCTCGACGGTCCGTTTAAGACCGCCATGGACACCAACATCAATCTGCTCCTGCAATATGATGTTGACAGATTGCTTACACCATTCATCCGCCAGTCGGGATTGAGCAAGGTAACCACATCCAAGTATTACCAGTGGGAGAACAGCCATCCTACCTTCTCTAACTGGGGCCTCTCCAGCTGGTCTTTAGAGGGTCATGTGGGCGGCCACTATCTCACCGCACTCGCCCTGGCTTACTCGGCAGAGCGCGACAACACCCTGAAGGCAGCATTGAAACAGCGACTCGACTATATGATAGAGGTGCTGAAAGATTGCCAGCAGGCTTACGACAAGAACACTGCAGGCTTGAAGGGATTCCTGGGCGGACAGCCTATCAACCAGATATGGACCGGACTTTACAAGGGAAACCTCACCGAATTCAAGAAATATGGCGGATGGGTGCCACTGTATTGCGAGCACAAGGTGCTGGCAGGTCTTCGTGATGCCTGGCTCTATGCCGGCAATGCGGAAGCCAAGACCTTGTATCAGAACATGTGCGACTGGACCGTGAACGTGGTTTCCAAGCTTACTACCACCCAGATGCAGGACATTCTGGGCTGGGAGCATGGCGGCGTGAACGAGACCCTGGCAGATGCCTATCGCATCTTCGGTGACAAGAAGTACCTGGATGCAGCCAAGAAATATAGTCATCAGACGATGATCAGCGGCATGCAGACTCTCAATAAGTCGTTCCTCGACAGCAAGCATGCCAACACTCAGGTGCCTAAATACATCGGTTTCGAGCGTATCTACCAGGAGGAACTGCGTGATGGCGGAACCATCTCCACCGCCTCTTATCAGAAGGCAGCCCACAATTTCTGGACAGATGTGGCAGAGAACCGCACCGTCTGCATCGGCGGCAACAGCGTGAGCGAGCACTTCCTGCCGGCAGCCAAGTCGGAGCAGTATATCAGCAACCTCGATGGTCCGGAGAGCTGCAATTCCAACAACATGCTGAAGCTTTCGGAGAACCTCTTTGATGAGACCCACGATGCCCGATATGCCGATTTCTACGAGGCTACCATGTGGAACCACATCCTCTCTACGCAAGATCCTACTACGGGTGGCTACGTATATTTCACCACTCTTCGCCCACAGAGCTATCGCATCTATTCGCAGGTGAACCAGGGCATGTGGTGCTGCGTGGGCACGGGTATGGAGAACCATTCCAAGTACGGGCACTTCATCTATACCCATTCTGAAGACAATAAGACGCTGTATGTCAACCTCTTCACAGCTTCCAAGTTGCAGGATGAGCATTTTGCCCTGACCCAGGAAACATCGTTCCCTTACGCCCAGAGCAGCAAGATAACCATCAACAAGGGCGGTTCCTTCTGCCTGGCAGTGCGCCGTCCGCAGTGGGCAGGCGAAGGCTACCAGGTAATGGTAAACGGATCGGCAGTGGATGTGAAGGTGGCAGCAGGCACGGCAGGCTATGTGGAGATAAACCGCACCTGGGCAGCCGGCGACGTGGTGGAAATCACCCTGCCTATGAAGCTGCGCTACGAAACCTGTCCTAACTACACCGATTACATAGCCTTTAAGTATGGTCCTATCTTGTTGGCAGCCAAGACCACGGCTAGCAGCCAGGAAGAGGCTGAGAAGACGGGGCTGGCTTACGAGCAACTGCAGAACGAATATGGCGGCGAAGGCCGTATGGATCATGCGCCAGGTTCCATGGCCAAGCGCCTTTCCATCTCATCATCGCCTCTGCTCATCGGCAAGCGAGAGGATGTGCTGAAGCGCATCACGCCTACCGGGGAAGCCTGCCAGTTTACCATAGATGCCAGCGATGCCCAGAACAAGGGTCGCTGGAACAAGCTCCAGCTCGTGCCATTCTACACTATCCACCATGCCCGCTACAACTGCTACTGGTATCAGCAGACTGCCGAGAACTATGCGGCAAGCGACATGGGGCGTGCCGATGCACTGGAAGAGGCACTGGTGGCTCGCACCATCGACTTTGTAGCACCTGGCGAGCAGCAGAGCGAGGCCGGTCATGATGTGGCCCATTCTGAGAATTCATCCACAGGCAGTTACCAGGGCGAGTACTATCGTGATGCCCGCCAGGGTGGCTACATGGAATATACCCTGGCTAACACCAGTGGTAAGACCGATAGCATCGCCCTGATGTGCCGCTTTACCACAGCCGATAAGAACCGTGTGGCTACTATCCGCATAGACGGCAAAGTGCTTACCGAGGTAACGATTCCTGACACCTACAAGCATGCCGATGACAACGGTTTCTACAACATAGAGTATCTGATTCCTGCCGATATGCTGAAGAATGCAGATGGTTCGGCCAAGAGCAAGATAGTGTTCCGTCTGGAGGCGAGTGGCAGCGGCATGGCTCCGGGTCTTTATTACCTGCGCCTGCTGAGCGGCTACACCGGCAACGGCTATAAGTTTGTGGCTTCCGACTGGAAGACGGGTGATGCCGGCCGTGTAAAACAGAGCAACATCAGTTATGATCAGGATGCCAACAAGATAACGGTGAAGGCTGGCAAGGGCAACAACAACGTGTGCCTGATGATGGACTACAGCAACACGGATTATAGTGTGAAGAGTACTCAGAAATACCTGGTGGTAAGGGGTACCAACCTGGCGATGGGTTCCGGCAAGAGTTATCTGTGGTGGCTCAACGGCAAGAACAAGGGTTCTCAGGTGGCTCCTCAGGTGACGAGAGCCGTGGGCGACGAGGTGATTGTGGCTTGGGACATCACCAAGTCGAACATCAACGAGAATTGCAAGGGTGATGTATGGAATTTCTCCACGGGCCAGACGATATTCGGCTTGACATCTACCACGGGCACCTCTGTTATCAGCTACATTGGTTTTGTGGAATCAGTAGATGAGACCACCGCCATTTCTTCCATTCTTGCTTCATGCGGTAAGAAGACCGGCAAGGTTTATAGCCTTGATGGAAAGTATGTGGGCAAGCATATAGGCAATCAGGCTCCTGGCAATCAGGGAGTTTATGTAGTGGATGGGAAGAAGTTTGTGAAGTAAAGATTGGCGTCCTGGCGGATTTGCAATCAAGCGCGCAACCCCGCTAGGCGTCCTGGCGGATTTGCAATCAAGCGCGCAACCCCGCTAGGCGTTCCGGCGGATTTGAAATCCGCCGTCAAAAAATGTTCGACCTATTAAAAC
>OOCQ01000263.1_pt1 | contig 47192 bp, 41 predicted proteins | sample 1671121 | NCBI WGS metagenome assembly OOCQ01 (sample SAMN06348124, study PRJEB24527) | human gut metagenome | biome: human gut; feature: ankylosing spondylitis patient; material: feces | host: Homo sapiens | place: China | collected 2015-10 | reverse complement strand
GAGGAGCATTTGCTGCATCCTCTCCATTTCCAGTTGTGTGTGTTGTTCCATACGCATTAGATTTTACTTCTGAATTACACTGCAAAGATACAAAAAAAATCGCTTCTTGTCAATAGTTTCAGGGTGACATTGTGGGTGACATTGTGGGTGACATCGTGGGTGACACCATGGGTGACATCGTGGGTGACATCATGGGTGACATTTGTACCCAAATGAAATGAGCCTCATTCCAACTCGGAATGAGGCTCACGTAACGTTTATCTGAGGCTTATTCCAACTCCAAATGAGCCTTACTTCATTTTCGAATCCTATCGATGCCAACACCAATTTGGCTTCATCCGCCCTTCATTTCCATCAGAAGCTCGATGATGCGGCAATTGGGATTCTTTTGAATCTCTTTCATATAAAACAGCGTGATGCTGTCGGGAAAGATGCGGTGGCGCTGCTCCATGGCTCTCAGTTTGCTCAGCGCCTTGGATGGATATTGGGGCACAGCAACGCCCACCTGCGCAAAGAAACCCTCGTAGAGCTGGCACAGAGGTTTCTTGCGAAACTGGTTGTCGTGCCACGCATCACAAAGGTCCTCCTCATCTACATTCTTCTGCGTAGCTATATTGCTCACATCGTGAACAAACTCGATGAGCCAGCACTGGGGATGCCCCCATTGATATCTCTCAGGCTCCTGCTGCAACATCCACTCGTAGTCTTCGAGCATCAGGTCGTGCGCACGGGCCTTCAGCTCGTTATATTCTTCTCTTGTCATAGGCGTATCATCTTAAAAAATAAGATTGTTAACTATAAACTATCAATTATAAACTCTCAACTATAAACTCTCAACTCTCAACTATCAACTATCCCCCTCATCCTCCAGGGTTCTTCGTCCTTCGGCAATATCTTGCCGTGCAGAACCTCGGCTATGCACTCGTCTTCCGACTCCCGCTCGTCGTATCTGCCGCAGGGCTGCCTCATGTAATACACCTTGCCCGGACGGCAGAATTCCTGGTCTCTCACCTTCAGCATTTCCACGATAGAGAAAGTCTTGCCCTCCTCGGGCTTGTTCACGCGAGTCACCGTTAACAGATAGTCGGCCAGGTTGGCCCACTGCGCACTGCCCGCAATGGAGTAGAGGTCGAGTGGCGGAAATGCCTCGTGGCCATCCTTATACTGAATTCTTGGGTGCGCCACCACCACCGTCCAGATATGGCGCGCACGGCTCCACTGCTGCAGGCGGGTAAGCATCAGCCTCACCTTCTCCGTCTCCGTAGCACGGTTGCCGCCCTCCGTCACGTTGATGAACACGTAAGGGTCTATCACCAGATAATCTATCTTCTGCTTCTTGCGCTGCATCTCCGTTTCTGCCAGACTCGTGATGTAGTTGCTGTCGGGCAGACGGCTCTTGGTGTCAAAATCCACCATGTGACGGGTCAGGTAACTCAGCATCTTGCGGTTCTCGCTGCGTGCCTCCTCCAAGGTCTGCATGCCGTCCATGTTCTCCGTGTTCTCCACGCCCATCATGATGCGTGCTATCTCCCTTACGTGCTTACCCTTGATAGGTTTCTCGAACGAGAAGAAGGCCACTCGCTTGTTGCAGTGGTACATCAGATGCGACATCAGACAGTTGAGGAAATCTGTCTTTCCTGAGTTCGGGCGACCTGTCAGGATGATGAGTCCGCCATCCGAAGTGGGGTGGAAGATGTGGTCGGTGAGTCGGCCCATGCCCACCTCGTAGCCATGGTCGTAGTTGCCCATCAGGATGTCGAGCACCTCATCCGAGTTCTCCTCCAGGTCATATACATCGCCTTCGTTCACCGGTTTGGCTTCCTCTATGATGCGTCTCACCTCGTTGCATCCGAATGCCTCATACACCTCGCTGATATCCTTCTTTCCGCACGGCAGGCTCGCCACCTTGGCACGGGTCTGGTATCGGTCGGCAAGCGCCTTGACGAGCATTCTTCCCGGACGGTCGCCGTCGCCGCATATCACGATTTCCTCGGCTTGCAGAATCCATTCTTCAAATGCCTCGTGGCTCTCGGCAATGTTGGTTCCGGCACCGTTGGCCACGCTCAGCACGTAGGGGTATCCGCAGCTCATCAGAGTGAGGCGGTCTTTCTCGCCCTCGGTGATGATGATCTGGTGGATGATTTCAGCGTCGGGGCGCAGGTCGTTGATGCTCTCGATGCCGTATGGGGCGCAGGGCTTGGTAGGCGAAATCTGCAAGAATCCCTTGCTCCATTCGCCGGTGATGGGGTCCTGCTGCACGGAGCGGAACTTGGCGTTGATGATTTTGCCGAACAGGCGGTTGCAATACACGATGGCAGGGAATTCCTCCACGCCCTTAGGGTCTTCGCTCTTGGCTTCGTTCACGGGCTGCATGATCCAGGCGCACATCACGCCCTCTTTCCTGATTACCTCGGGCGAGAGTTTCATGGCCTGGATGTATCTCTGCACCATGCCTTGCAGCGAGAGGATGCGTTCGGGTGTGAGCAGTAGTTTGGCCTTGGGATTTCTCAGTGTAACGTTGGCCGGATGGAAGTGCTCCATGAACTTGGCCTGTTCCTCGGCGTTGTCGAAGGGATACACGGGGTAGAGGCATGAGCGGGTGGCGGCATCTATTTCCTTGTAGTCGTCGGTGTTCATCGGCACATAGTTTTCCGGCATGTTCTTGCCGTTCGGCTTCTGTGTCTCGGAGTAGAATTTGCCGTCGGTGCCATGCTGGTATTTCTTGCTCAGTGCCTTGAGTTCATCCAGTTGTCCGCCCCATCCGCACGAGAAGCAGTGGGCAGCTCCGTCGGTTCTTCTCACGTAGCAGTGTCTCTTTCCGCAAGCAGGGCATGTCACTCTGATGTTGACGGGCTGCTTGGGAATCTCCCTGATGGCATCCTCCGTCATTTTTCGGAGTTGAGCCAGGGTCACCTTTCCGGAAGGATCATCAGAAGATGAATCATTTCTGAAGGAACCATCTGATGATGAATTGTTTCCGAAGGAACCATCAGGAGATGAATCATTTCTGAAGGAACCATCTGATGATGGATCATTTCTGAAGGAATCCTTTCCGATACCATTGAATTGCTTCTGGTATTTGAGATAGAGTTCTCTTTTCTCTTCCGAGATTTTCTCTAAGATTTCGGGGAAGTCGGTTGCATAGTAACGTGGCTTCTCTCTCTCTTTAAGTTGTTGATTGCTAATCATAAATTATATATTAAAATTCAAAAAATCAGTATAGTTGTTGTTTTATATATCAGCTATATCATCTTTTAGTCTTATCCATCTTTTCCGTCTTATCCATCTTTTCCGTCTTTTCCATCTTCTGCGTCTTTTCCGTGTTTCCCGCCTTTTCCGTTTTCCATTCGTGTGTAAACTTGCTCCAGGTGGCCTGGTCGGATGGTCGTGGAGGGGCATCCAGCGGGATGCGGTGCTGTGCGATGGAACCATCGGGCAGCAGGGTGTCGTAGAATCTCTGCTTCGACTCCGGGTCCTGATACTCGAACTTGGAGAAGGGACGGTTCTGTCGGATCATCTCCCCGGGATGCTGTGCCAGATACACCTTCGTATCGGCGATGGCCTGCAATATCTTCTTTTGCATGAAATCCTGGTTAATCAGGTTCTTGAGCCAGCAGCTCTGTCCCTCTATGGTATGGATGCTCATCATGCGATTGCTGTTGTTCAGCAGATAGGGATAGAGATAGCTGTTGAAGAACTGGTTCGTTGCTATGTTGGTGGGGCATGCGGCATCAGGGTCGCTGTAGAGTCCCACCATCATTTTCTCGGTAGCATCGTTCACGGGTTTCACCACGTTGGCGTAGGCATCGGGGTTGGTGCGCACGTAGGCAAGCAGCGCCCTAGCCGTGGTTTCCACCAGTTGTCGGTATTCGGCAGAATTTGCAATCTGGTGGGCGCTATCTTTATTGATGATATTTTTCTTTTTTATATTTTTCTTTTTATTAATATTAATAATATTATAGCACCCACCGGATTGCATATTTTCCTGCGAATCCTGCATGTTTTCCATTTCTCCTTCGGCTGGCTGATGCCAGATGGGAGTGTAGAAAGCCAACAGGTTCTTCATGTTATGATGGGCTGTATCATCCTTCCATACAAATCCGAATCCCTTGCAGCGAATCAGAATTTCGATGAAATCGCTTTTGCTGTGGAATTTGAGTCCTTCTGCAATGTTGTTGAACATGTTGCAGGTGTACATCTTTTCCAGGTTCATCCATGCAGGTTCGCCCAGATAGAGCATCAGCATCTTGCGTATTTGTCCGTCGGTGAGCCCGGCTCTCGTCCAGGAGGCGATGAGCTGGCGCTCGGTGATGATGTCGATGCTGGTGGTGAGCGGCTTGATAGTGAAGTCGCCTCCATAGCTAGTCGTGTTATTTGTCATTATATTTCTGATTTTTTTGTGTTGAATTTGTTGAAGTAGAATTTATTCAGGTTGTTGACCACCTCGATGCTTTTGATATCTTTTATCAGATATTCACCAAATGGGCCGAATGCCTTGCAAAACTCTGTTCTCATATTTTCGAAATCTTTATCAGTCATAGCAGGAATCACTCCCTTAAAGTTTGCTCCTGCTTTCTTGCAGCTTTCGATAAATTCGTGGTTTTTGTTAAGCGGTGGCTCCAACAGAATAATGCATACGGCCATACGGTCGATGGCATCTCTCGAAAGGCAGCAATTCTCGGGTATGTCGTAGTATTTGTTCCCTGTACTGTAGTTCATGTTAAGGGTCATTTCAAAGACATTCTTGTGTATGCCAAAGTGCTTATGCAATTTTCGTACAAAATGGCTAACTCTGTTGCTCTCCTTTTTCTGAAAGTCCCATCTGGTTATGTAGCCTGGGTCATTTTGCCCCATCTCTGCATCGTATGTGATGTAGATGTTGCCCAATGAGTCATCGGGTTTTCCTTTTCTTTTTTCCATAATTCTTTTTTTTATGCGAAGGCGACTTTGCCTTACGCACTACAAAAGAATTAAAAAAACATGACATATCCAAAAAGCTCAATACTTCATACCTATAGTACATAAGGTATTGAAAAAAGTTTTCCGTCCAGTTTTGATTTTTGTTTGAAATTCTTGTGTTTGTTGTGATAATTCGCATTTTTTAATCTGCTCGTTTCCTGCTTTTCATCACCCCTTTCAGCGATATTCGTATTTTATTGCTCCCCGTTTTTCCGCCGTGCGTTTGCTTCCGTTAGGCGTTTGCCCCCGTTAGGCATTTGTGTCCGTTTGGCGAGTGAGTCCGTTAGGCGTTCCGCCGGATTTGCAATCCGGCGTAAAAAAATGTTCGACCTCTTAAAACCTGGGGATTTGTAATCCCCCCAATCTTTTCTTCAAGCTTGTTTGCTGCGGATTCCAAATCCGCAGATCCTAAAAAGGTTGGGTCATTTTTTTACGCCGGATTGCAAATCCGGCGGCGCCTTACGGACTCACTCGCCTTACGGACTCACTCGCCTTGACTCAACGCCTGTCTGGATTCTATCGCTTACGTTTCAAATCCTGCGGAACTCTTGGTGGGGATTTTTATAAGCCTTTTATGACCTTTTTTATAAGATTTTAGCTAAAATACCGATTTTATTCTATATTTTTAAAAGTTTTCTATGAAATATTTGTTTCGCCCAAAAAATATTTGTATTTTTGCAGGTGATATGTAAACGAGAAAACCATTGTAACCTAAAATAATAGGAAGCAAATGATTATCTTAAAATGATAATAATATTAATTAATCAATAGAAAGTAAATATGATAGAAAACATTTTACACAAGAAAATTGGGGGGGACAAATCTCTTCTCTTATTTCCTGGTGTCTGCACTAGCTCTGGCACCAAGTGTTAGCTTTGCGGATACTACAGAAAACAATGTGGTAACTGCTTCTGTTACAGAAGGTACCATTTTTGAGAGTTGGTTAGCTGGAGGTGCTTGTAAATTTAGAGTGAATAGTGACAACACAGTGACTCTTGTCGGTCCTACTGGTGATTTCTATTGTGGTGAACTTACAATTCCTTCTAGTGTTTCATATAGTGATGAAAATGGTTCTTCTTATAATTTTCAGGTAACCCGTATTGCCGATAATGCTTTTGCTGGTAAAGAAATTCCAAAATTATATCTTCCTACTTCTCTTGAATATATAGGAGAGAACGCCTTTGCTCTCGTTAATCCTAGTTTGATGGCTGTAAAGATTATGATTGGAAGTCGCGAGAATTCTGGTAATCCTTGTCGTATTGGTGGTAATGCATTTGGTTATTCTCCTAAGATTTATGTATCTGCTAATCAGGTTGAGGCTTATCAGTCAGCATGGTCAGAATATTCGTCTTCTATTATGAAGCATCCTAGTGGAGGAACTTTTTCCAATGGCATTTTTGAATATACCTATCTTGGTGAAGACTTATCTGATGCTTTGAAACTGACCAAGTATGTAGGACAAGCCAAAGAAGTGGAAATTTCTTCGAGTCTCTATGATCCTAATAATCCTAACCCTACTGCATCTTCTTTGGGGTGGATTGCTGAATTGGGTGATGGCTTATTCAAGAACAATACCACCATTGAGACAGTTGTTTTCAATAATATTTCAAGTCTTGGAATCCCTAGTGAATGTTTCAGCGGTTGTACTAATCTTTCTAAGGTTATCCTTAAAGGTGGATACTACAGTTATTACAATTATGGCATAAGTGCTTTTGAGGGCTGTTCTAAGGATCTTGTGATTTATGTGGATGAGTCTGCTTGGAATTCTTATCATGAAAATTCTTCTTGGGAAGGTTTAACCATCAAGAGCAACCCTTCATATTTGGAAAATGTTGAGGACGGAAATTTCTATTATTCGGTAAGTACTGATTTGAAGAATGCGATGTTGAAATCAATTTGGGAACAACCAAAAGAAAAAGAATTAGTTATTCCTAGTAGTGTAAAATTTACGTTTGAAGGCAAAGAACATGTGGTATCTGTTACTAGTATTGGAGAGGGATTTGCAGTGAGAAAAACTAAAACAGAATCAGTAACCATCCCTGCCAGCATAGAAAATATAGCTTCAGATGTTTTTGCTAGAACTACAAAATTGACCACCATCATTATGCTCGGCTCTACTCCTGCTACAATCGGTGATAACGTATTCAATAAGAATGCAACTATCTTCGTGCCAGCTGGTGTCAAAGAGGTATATCAGAAGGCTTGGCCAGAGTATTCTAGCAACATCAAGGAAAGCATCGCTGGAGTAACATTTGATGAGGGCAACTTCCAGTTTAAGGGTGGTGAAGACCAGAAATTAACGCTTTTGAGCTATAATGGAGGTGGTGAGAAGGAAGTTACGATTCCAGAGGAGATTGTTCATAATGGCAGCTCATATCCTGTGACTTGCATCGCTGAAAATGCCTTTAATTCATGTCCTGATTTGCAGACTGTCAATATTTTGGGAACCAAGGTTCAATTCAGTGCTAAAAGTTTCAACAACTGCTCGCAGTTGGGTGGAATTTTCGTTCCAGAGGCAGCGTATGATGACTATATGAAGAATGTAGATTTAAGTAATCAGCAATATTATCTGGCAATTAAGGGTGGCCCTAAGGTGTTGACAGATGACGAGGATTATACAGGAGGTAAAGTCATTGTATATGACAAGGGTGAACTTACCTACGAACGTACTTTCCAGCCAGGAAGCCAGTATGCAACCCTTTGCCTGCCATTCTCTTACCTCATTTCTGAAACGGGATTCGAGGAAGTTTATGAGCCTATGCATCAAATCATTCACTACACCGGCAATGGAGATTCAAAGAATAATCCTAAGTTGATTCTGATGCTGAGAAAGGTGGCTGATCAGCTTGTCTCTCCAGGAACACCAGTCTTCGTAAAGTTGGGAGATAGCAGAAAGCTTTCTATTAGCAATTATGAAGGGGTAACTCTTGGTCGTGGCGTAAATAATATTTTGGGTAATGATATGGATGTGGTTGATTGGGATGGTACATCCGGACTGATGGTGACGAATACAGACTTCGAAGTACATTACAATGGTACTTACAAGCACGAGAATGCTGCCGATATTCCAGGACTCTATACATTCAATGGTGACGGAACCTTCGGTCCTCAGACTTCCGGCAAGCTGAATCCATATCGTATGTATATTGTGGTGAAAAATTCGAAGTTGCCAGCTGGTGCTAAATACAATATCTCTATCGGCATGAACAATGGTTCTACCACTGGCATCCAGGAGATTGTGACTGCTCCAGCAAGCAAGGAGACTGCATCTTCTAACGCTATCTACGACTTGAATGGTCGCCTGGTTAGCACTACTGGATCTACCCAGAACTTGCACAAGGGCGTTTACATCCAGAACGGCAAGAAACTGGTTGTTAAGTAATGATTCTCCCGGGGAAATACAAGAAGTAATATCCGCATAATAAGATATAATATCCAGAAAATAAATAACAAAAAAAGGAAAAATATGATGAACAAGAAAAGTTATATGGCTCCAAACGTGAGCATCGTAGAACTCAATGAGCCTGCTCAGATTATGGCTGGCAGCTATGGTGAAGTGGTTCCTAGCGGTCCTGGTACTTCTGTTGACCAGGGTACAGGCGCAGCCCGCCCTTATCCAGGCTTTGGCCGTTTCAACATTTGGGATGAGGTTGAGGAGTAAGATCTCCTAATCATCCTTATCATCTCTATCATCACAGCCCCCAACCCGATGGCAACTAGCCGATAGGGTTGGGGGCTTTATTTTATATTTGTTTCATTTAACAGAAAAAAATTGGTGGTTTCAGATAATTGACGTATCTTTGCAGTATAGGAGTTGGAATTATCTTTCATCGCCTTCAGGCATTAGCCACCTAACCAAATATGAATATAATTAATTTAACATCATAAGAGCTTATGAAGAATAATAAATTACTTCTATTCGCTGGCTCACTGCTCGTGCCTATGATGGCCATGGCAGGACCGCGAAGCTTCCAGCAGGCCAAGGCCATCGCCCAAAAACAGGCGGCTAAGATTGGTGCTGCCATCGACGAACAGGCTGCCGCCAAGGCACGCAAGCAGGGGAGCGGCGAGAATCTCTCGCTCAACTCAGAATGCTATTACGTTTTCCCTAACACACAGGGCAGGGGATTCACCATTGTTTCAGGCGATGACAGAATGCCCGAAATCGTGGCTTATGCCGACAAGGGATCTTACGACGAAACTCAGCTGTCGCAGGGATTCGTGAATCTGATGAAGCAATATCAGGAGTTTTGCACCAGAGTAGAACTGGGCGATGCCACTGCGCTCAAAAACCTGGCTGAGGCGAAGGCTTGGCATAGCAAGATGGCGCAGCAGTCGGCTGCTACCAAGGCTGCTGCCGTGGCTCCCCTCCTGGGAAATATCGAGTGGGACCAGGGCGCACCTTATAATAATATGTGTCCGAAATACGATGACGTGCATGCCTCTGCCACCGGATGCGTGGCTACGGCGATGGCGCAGGTGATGGCTTATTACAAGTATCCAAAACAGTTGAAGACGGATATTCCGGGCTACGTGAGCCATTGGAATACGATAACTACTACGATTCCTGCCGTTACTAAGGAAGAGGGTATCTACGATTGGGATAACATGCTGCCTAAGTATAGCGTGGCTACTGATGTAACTGATACTCAGAAAGATGCAGTGGCTAAGCTGATGTATCACTGCGGCGTGGCGGTGAAGATGAATTATGGTCCGGAATCTTCGGCCAGCGTCTCGGCTTCCCATCTGGCCAAGTATTTCGGCTATGATGAAGACCTGATGATGGATGTGCGCCGAGCTTCTTTTTCTCTGGACCAGTGGATGCAGCTCATCGATACGGAACTGGCGGCAAAGAGACCGATTCTCTATGACGGACAGTCGTCTGATGGCGGACATCAGTTTATCTGCGATGGCTCGGATGGCGACGGCCTTTACCATATCAACTGGGGATGGGACGGCAACCAGAACGGCTACTTCGACCTTGCGATTCTCAATCCTGAAAAGGGAGGCACCGGTTCGGGAAATGCTGCCGACGGCTACAACCGCAGTTGTTCGATGACCATCGGTATCGCTCCTGATAATGGAGTGGTGGATGCGCCGCTGGCTCAGATTCCATCTGTCTCGGTATATAGAACGGGGGCTGTGAATATCACCAAGGGTATCAGACAGAAGACGAGCGATGAGTTTGATTTCAATCTTCAGGTTACCTTCGTGAACCAGGATAAGAAAGCTTTCAATGGCTATCTGGGCTTGGGAATCTTGCAGAAAGACGGCAGTTATAAGCTGATTAGCAATAAGATATCTACTTCGCTCTATGGCATGAAAGATGACGGAATGATGAGTTCCAAGGATGCGCGACTCAGTGTGAGCGAGGCTTTCGAGGTGGGCAAGACTCCGGTGTTTGCCATCTATAGCACCAATGGTACGACTTGGCAGAAGGTGGATTATATGAACAATAAAATCCCAGTGGTGGTGAAGGCTACGGAGCGTGAACTGACGCTGGCTTCTGCGCTGAACGCCCAGGTGCAACTGCTTTCTGGTAAGCTGGAGACGGGTGCTTACTGTCCTTTCCAGGTAACATTGAGCAACGACTGCGATTTTGAATACCAGGGTATCGTTAATGTTTTGTTTGATGCTGTTGCCGAGAAGCCAAACAGTTTGGCAACGGATCTTTTCGTTACGGTTCCTGCCCATGGTTCTATCACCCGAAGCTTCCAGCTGATTCCTAAGGAGGCGGGTCATCTTTATCTCTGGCTGGATGATGAGCCTGCAGGTGTAAATCTGGTTGATGCCCAGAAGTTTGCGGTGGAGCAGGGGTATGTGCCAACCATCTATCTGGTGGAGGCAACAACGAATGCATCTTCCGATCTTTACGAGACGGAGCAGGCTTACTATTCAGGCATCAAGATGAGAGCGCCAAAGGTGAATGATGACAAGGCTGAGTTTACTTATAAGATTCAGAATGATGGTGATGATACTTACATCTATGTAGCTTTTGCGGCTGCTAGTGGTGAGGATGTTCCTCCTACGTTCCATTTTCCTTATCAGGCAGAGGGTGTTCAGCTTCCTGGCAATGGTGAGGTTACTACCATCACCCGAACAGTTACTCCAGAGCAGATGGGTTCTCATTCTATCTGTGGTGATTTGTATGTTCTGGATGCAAATTATAATATACAGCGTTTCCCAACTTATCTGCCTTCTTACATTCTTTATGGTGTGGATGGTACCCGTTATCAGATGCCTGGTTCACAAAAGTTGGTTTATGTATCGGGTCTTCCTGCCGGCATTTCTCAGGTAGAGATGGATGCATCAGGTGTATCAGGTGTATCAGGTTTCTGGGATGTTTATAATCTGAATGGTCAGAAAGTGGCAAGGATTGCTGCTGGTTCTGTAGGTTCTACAGGTTCAGCTGTTTCTGCTTATTCTGCTGAGCTTCAGCGCCTTGGTCTTCCTGCTGGTATTTATATTGTAAATCATCAGAAGATTTTTGTGAAGTAAAGAAGATTTTTGTGAAGTAAAGAAGATTTTTGAAAGTAAAGGAATTCTCCTGAATAAAGAAAAAGAAGGTGTGTCATAAGTCCATGATGCACCTTCTTTTTTTTGTTGGGGGATTATAAATCCCCCGGTTTTAATAGGTCGAACCTTTTTTTACGGCGGATTTCAAATCCGCCGGGACGCCTAACGGGGTTGTGCTCTTGTTGCCGCCTAGCGGGGTTGCGCTCTTAGAGCCGCCATGCTATTTTTTCTTTCCGAAAAGCAAGTCATAGTCGCGCTGGGCAGCAGGCTTGGTCCATGCCTCTGGCACGAACTTCCAGTTGTTGTTGGCCTTTGCCTCGATGGTTCCCATCTTCTCTATCGCTTCCATCAAGTAGTAACGCTGGTCGCGCTCGCTGCGGTAGATGATGCGGCTGTCAAGACTATCCTTCGGAATGCCGGCACCACGGGTCAGGAGCTCGCCGCCACCATTGCCACGATAGCTGTTCACAGCCACCTTGTACCACTTCTTCTCATCGAATGGCTCGCCGTTGCTCATGCGCAGAATCTTCACCTTCTCGCCATCTGGCTTCGTAACATCTACCTCGTAATCGATGCCGGCTGCACTGTCGAAATTGAATGAGAGGTTCTTGAAGCCCAGGCGCTGCTGGTCGCCCTTGGTATGGGTGTCGAGCAGAAGAAGATGGTCATCGGGACTCTTCATCGTGTTCACCCAAAGATCGTAGCTCATCTCCAGATGCTTGCGGATTTCCTCGCCGGTGAGGCGCATCACGTAGAGCTGGTTCTCATATTTATAGAGGTTGAACATGTCGCCTACGCAGATAGGACCCGCCTGGATGGTGGCGTTGAACTGCAATGGGGCGTTGAAGGCGATATCGGCCTTGGTGATGTCGAGCTGCAGATTGAGGATGAAATCATTGAACGCACAACTGCCGAAGAACGACTCGCGGCTGTGGATGGTGTTCTTGAATGTGCCTATCTGCTTGCTCACAAACTGGTTGATTTCGGCTATCTGAGGCTCGAACGCCTTCATGAAGTCTTCGTCGATAGGACATTTTGTCACATCAGGAAGACTGCCAGTCACCTTCTTGTCTGTCACTACGTACTGCTTCTTGCCATTCACCTTCTTTTTATTCAAGGTGAGCGTTACCTCGGCATCAGCCACGTTGAGGGCGTTATTGGCAGGGTCGAGGCAGACCACAGGCTTGCCCTCAACATTGGTGATGGTCTCGCTGCAGCGGGTGTGGTCGTGACCGAAGAGCACCATGTCGAAACCTGGCACTTCTTTTGCTACACGCAGGGAGGCATCCTCCTCGTATTCCGGGGTGACAATGCCACCATCCTTACCGCTGTGGAAAACGCCAATCACCACGTCGGGCTTCTCCGTTTCCTGGATGTGCTTCATCCACTTTCTGGCGCAGGTTACCATGTTTTCAAACTTAAGTCCGCTCCAGAGATCCTCTGTCAGCCAGTTAGGAATAGCTGGTGTCAGCATGCCGAGCACGGCAATCTTCACACCCTCTCGGTTCAGGATGATATAAGGCTTCACGTAGGGCTGGCCGGTCTTGGTGTCGATGATGTTGGCACCTAACACGGGGCAGTTCAGTTCCTTGATCCATTTATCATACACGGCATGACCCGTTTCCACATCGTGGTTTCCGAAAGCCTGGGCGTCATACTTCATATAGTTGACTACATCGGCAGCCACATTGCGTGCCTGGGTGTTCACATAATTATAATAGTAGCAGGTAGGCTGACCTTGCAGGATGTCGCCGTTCTCCAGGAGGATGACGTTGTCCTTGTAGGTTTTGCGCAGGTCGTTGACGTAAGAGGATACGCGGGCCAGGGTTCCTGCCTTGGGTTTGCGGTTGATGAAGTCGTATGGAAAGAAAGCTCCATGTACATCACTCGTCTGAACCACTCTCAGTTTAACGGTACGTTGCTGTGCCATTGCTTGCGAATTAAAAGTGAGCGCCAAGAGAAGCGTTGCGAACAGTTGTTTCATACTTTTTTCTTTATTATTTGATTTCATGTGCAAAATTACAAAAAAGTTGCCAATTACGGCATACTTTTTGTTGGTTTCTTATTAAAAACATAAAAATAGGAGGTATTATAATATGGCATTTGTAGATTATTACAAGATTCTCGGTGTTGACAAGAACATCCCCCAGAAGGATGTGAGGGCAGCATATCGTAAACGTGCAAAACAATTCCATCCGGATTTGCACCCGAATGACCCGAAGGCGAAGGCGAAGTTCCAGGCGCTGAACGAGGCATACGAGGTGCTTTCCGATCCAGATAAGCGCGCCAAGTATGATCAGTATGGCGAAAACTGGAAGAATGCCGGTGGCTTCGGTGCTGGCGGATTCGGTGGTGGAGCCGGCGGTGCCGGTGGTGCTGGAGGCAATCCTTTCGAGGGCTTCGACTTCAGCAGTTTCGGAAATGGTGGAGGCGGATTCTCCAGCTTCTTCGAAAATCTCTTCGGCGGCGGTCGTGCCCGTGGCGGCCAGCAAGGCGGTGGTTTCGGCGGCTTTGGTGGTTTCGGCGGCTTTGGCGGAGGAGCCAATGCTGGCTATGGCGCTGGTGCTGATTTCGGAACTGGCGGCTGTGGTGGTGGCTGCAATAGTGGCTGTGGCGGTCAGGGTGCCCGAACCAACAATGGCGAGATGAACATGAACGTGAACATCGACATGTACACTGCCTTGCTCGGTGGCGAGGGTATCATCACCTTGAGCAATGGTTCGAAGATTAAGTTGAAGATTAAGCCGGAGACCCAGAACGGCACGAAGGTTCGTGTGCGTGGCAAGGGTTACGACAGGGGCGACGGCACCTTCGGTGATTTGATGATTACCTATAACGTGAAGTTGCCTAACGGCTTGAATGAAAAGCAAAAGGAGTTGTTAAGACAGATGAAGGAGGCGCAGTAATTTATGTTTGAGCGTTCCCTTGCTGCGGCTTGCAAATCCGCAGGGCCTAAATAGGTTAGGACATTTTTTAACGCCGGATTTCAAATCCGGCGGGACGCCTAGCGGTGTGTTATGAAAAAACCTCGAACGGGAATCTTTTCTTGGAATAGAAAAGATTTCTCTGTTCGAGGTTTTTTATGTTTGCAATATATCACTTGCGATGTAATATCTGCGCTATGTCTTTATTTGAATCCCCAGAGATTCTTGATAGCTGCAACATCCTGGGTTTCAACCTTCTTTTCAAGTTCATCTGGCAGATTACAGAAGAAGTCGATGCCGGTTTTGTCTTCCAGGGTCTTGATGTTCACCACGTAGTTGCCCAGCTTATCGCTCTTGTCGAAAGCCTTGTTCTCGTGTAGGAACCAATAGCCGAAGGCGCTGTAGCTATACTGCTTGGTCTTCTGGTTATACACCTTCCTCAGTACGGCTACGAAGAAATACTTTGGCACAGGGATGTAGCCAGGCTTCTTCACGTCGCTCGATGCACCCTGCTTTTTCCATCCCAGGATGTTGCTCTCGCTGCCCACTGGGTCGATGGTACCACCCTTCACGATGAAAAGAGTATCGCTGTCAATCTTCGGAGCCAGCTTGCGCAGTTCATCCTCCATCTTATACCAGGTGCCACGCTGGTTGAAGTTGCTGTACTGTGGCTGCATGTTGGTCATGAAGAAAGTCTGCTTCTGCTGGGTAAGGTTCAGCTTACGGTCGGCAGAAGGGCAGATATGACCGTGGTCGAATCCCTGCTTGGTTGGGGTAGGGTCTTCGGTGAAATCGGTGATGCCCCACTGCTCCTGCAGGTCGGTATCCCATGGATACTGACGCTCGCCCTGAGGAGCATCCCATCTTTTTACGTTAGATGCCGTGTTTCCGGTGTGGAAGGTGTAGCAGCTCCAGCGCTGGCTCTTCATGGCATCATCCCATTCGGTAGAGAAGTTCACCATGCCCGTGGTGTTATCCATGTGCACGATGGCGTAGCTGCTGCCGTTGTTCTTGAGCTTTGGAAACTCCAGACCGTTGATGGCATTCTTTACCACGGCTGGCATCTGGGCTGTAGCCACATTCTTGTTGGTGTTATTCTTATCGGTAGATTCTCCGGTGCTGCCGCCTCCTGTATTTCCACCTGTATTTCCACCACCGTTGTTGCCTCCGCCATTGTTTTCCTTGTTCGGAAAGTTGAACTGCAGTGAGTCGTCGGTGCCGCAGGCAGAGAACGTCATGGCTGTCAAAAGCGTGAGGATGAGTAGTTTGGTATATTTCATAATTCTCGTAATTCTTGTTAATGTTTTAAATTATAAAAGAAAAAAAGTGCATTCCGACGTATATGCAACTACGACGGAACACACTTCCTATCTTTCGCTGATAATATATCCTTAATTAAAAAGGTATATTACTTCTTCAACTTGCCGTAACGGTTCATGAAGCGGTCAACGCGACCAGCAGTATCAACGAGCTTGCTCTTACCTGTGTAGAATGGGTGAGATGTGCTAGAGATTTCAATCTTAACTACTGGATAAGTCTCGCCTTCGAACTCTACAGTGTCGTTAGTCTTGCATGTTGACTGAGTGAGGAACATATCGCCGTTAGACATATCCTTAAATACTACAGGACGATAGTTCTCTGGATGAATACCTTTTTTCATTTTTTCTTTTATTTATTATATGGTTATTAAAAAATAGACGTCATGGGGAAGCTTTCGCCTCATTTCATGTCCCTCATCGGGGCATGCCCATTATAGCCTGTTAACAATTTCAGGGTGCAAAGTTACGCTTTTTTCCTGAAACCACCAAATTTTTCCTCTTCTTTTTAAGAAATATTTTGGAAATAGGATAACTTCCTCTTATTCTTGACTCTAGAAACTACAGTTAACGCCTTTACCACGAAGAAATTCGTAGTCACGCATGATCTGTTCTCTTCTATCTTGAGAAACTGGTGTGGGATTTAGCATCCTCATTTCAAATTTACGAGCCTCTTCTCCGTAGAGAATCGGAGTCTCTTTTATTGGTCTTGCCATATTTATTCCTCCTAGTTTATTATGGGTCATTAATCTCTATTCATTCAACTTGAGTAAGTCATAATACATTAAACGTGTATGAAGTGGGAGACGTCCCATACCAATCCCGACGTATTTAGCTTCAAGTCTTTCGTCTTCTACAAGAAAACTAAAATCGTTTTTTAGATAATAATGTAGGGTTGCTTCATTGCTGTATGCGTCAACGATAATGAAGCGGCAACCTGTTTTGTTATTGAGTCTAAACCAATATTTTATGAAATCCATAACTCCAGAGCCGATGCCTTTTCCTGCAAAATTCTTGTTGGTAGCAAGTCTGCCTATAAGTACTGCAGGAAAACGTCTGAGGCATTTGTCTTCTAGCGATGTGTCGTGTAGGAATATTTGTTTAGACTCTTCGTTTAGTTTGTTTGTCATGCGTATACTGTCATTTGAAACAGTAAATGCAGCTACGATTGTATTTGGATTTTCTTTAAGGCAAAATACATACGTTTTGCCGAGCAAACGCTTGGCGTATTTCACGGCATCATTAGCAAAGAAATCGTTCAAGTCTTTGTTCTCACATTCAAAATAATCGCATGAAGCAAGTTTTTGAGGAGTTATTTCCTCAAACTTGCACATGCTTAATAGTTCGTATCTATTCATATTAAGCCATGTTATTTTCACGCAAAAACTCTTTCATCATTTTGATGAACTTTGGATCCATTTTTGTCTGCCCTGGATGAGCTTCCACCCATTCTGCTTTTTCGATGAATTTTCTTGCTTCCTCGCCGTGAAGCGTAGGAATGACTCTGATTGGTGTTGCCATAATTTTATCTGTTTATGAGTTTATTTTATAATTCTGCTGCAAAGATAAGAATCTTTTCCGAATTATGCAAGGCTTTCGCCATAAATATTTGATTTTTAACACTATGCAAATGAAAATCCCCATCTTCCTCTTGATGAATTGAGAGGAAGATGGGGGATGATATTTCTGATGATTCGATGAATCATTTATTCTTTTATAATCTTACTCCGCATAAACGATCTTGATAGTCTTCACGCGAAGCTGAACACCGCCGCCTGTAGCCTCTGTAAAGAGGTTGGTGTAGGTAGCAGTGTTGCCTGAGAACACGATGGTGGCTGTGGCATTGCCCACGTAGTTGATGCCGTTGTAGCTGTCGCAGGTCATCACAATCTGCTTAATCTTCTTGATGCCCTTGAAGATGAGTTTGTTGTTGGCATATACACGTACGCCCTTGGTGTTGGTGTAGAACTTAGGACCGTTCTCTTGACCATTGGCATCGAAGGTTACAGTGGAACCATCTGAGAACTTCACGGTTTCTACGGCTGCCTGGTTGGCCAAACCTGCTGCGTTGAGATTCAGCTCTACGCTGGCACCTGCGGTTGTAGCTGCCGCATTGCTCAATGTAACGGTGGTGCCATCGATGGTCAAGCCCTCGCCTGTGGCTGGAGTATCTGGCTTGGATGGGGTATCTGGAGTCTCGCCGGATGTTTCTTTCACTGAGAGATTCTTTACTTCCCATGTTCCTGATGAAGCCTCACAGGTGTAGTGGAGGGCTACTACCACGCTCTTCTTGCCCTTGAAGGCTGAGAGGTCGTGCTTGTAGGTTTCCCAGGTTGTCCAATCCACACCTTCCTTCAGTGTGCCCGTGATATCGGTCCACTTGGTTGTTGCAGGGTCGCCAGTGTAATTATCTGTGATGAGAACCTGGTTCTTTACTCCCTCTACGGCTGCACCGTCTCTGGTTACATAGCGGAGCACGTAAGAGAACTCCAGGGTAGCACCCTTGGATTCTGAGAGGTCGATGGCCTTAGAGACGATGTAGCTTTCTGATGGAGTTGTGGTCTTTGAGGCATTGTCGTAACCGGTAGCCTTGGCATAGCCATAAGAGTCGATGACCCATGCTGTACCCTTGATGGTCTTGGCTGTGAAAGAACCGAAGCTCTTGCTGAAGGTTTCGTTGATGTAGCCGTCTCCCGGAGTATCTGGAGTTGAACCGTCCATTGGCTTACCGTTGAGGGTTACAACATAGTTGCCGGTGTCATACTCTTTGGTGCCATTGAAGTTTTTCGCCTTTCCGCAAATCACCACCTCATCGCCTGGCTTGAGAGCATCCTCGCCTGAGAACTTGGTGCGGTTAGGACCAGCGTAGCCATTGAATACATAAAACTGATTGGCAGCTGTGCCATCGTCGGAGATGTAATATTTCAAGCTGCCATAGTTGGGATCATAGCTGCCTTCCTTAACAGATACCACCTTACCCTTGGTGTAAACTTCCTGGTCGGCACTTCCGCCATCCTCGATATACTTAACGATACCAGCCACATTGAATGGGTCGGCAGCAGTACCTGTACCCTTTGGCTCGCCAGCACTTGGAGCTTCAGGCTTGGTAGGCTGTGTATAAGGTTCTGGCACATCCTCGCAGCTGCTGAATGTGAAGGCAGCCATCGCCGCCATCAAAACTGAAAATATATACTTTTTCATATTGTTGTCTTTTTAATTGATGTTACTATATATAATAATGTATAGAAGTGAACTTCGTTATTCTACCTCGATTTTGTTTTTCGTGAATTAATTTATCACGATGTTCTTGACTTCCCATGTTGGAGCCACTGATGTGGAACTGCTATAGAGGAAACCTATGTATATGGTCTTGCCACAATACTTGGTTAAATCTGCAGTAGAGGTAACGAAATCCCAACCGTTCTTGGTAGGATACCCCTTCACATCCAAATCTGTCCATGTCTTTCCGTCTGTAGAAACCTGAACCTTGCATTCCTTGGTCATGTCGGAAGAGAAATTGATGGCCTGGTCGAACGAGAGGGTGGCACTCTTTACGGATGAGAGGTTGATGGCAGGTGACTTGAGTCGTGACTGGAGTTCAACGTTGGCACCGTTTACATAGCCTGAAGCCTTCATGCCGTATGCAGCCGAAGCCCATTTCCAGGCATAGCTTACGCCTTCTGCAAGTTTGATGTTTTCTGTAGTGAATTCACCCAGGCTTTCATCGAAAGCCTCCTTGAAGATGGAGAGCACAGAAGGAGAGAGGTCGTCGGTGTTGCGGATGATGATCTGCCATACATTATTATATCTTGTAAAGATGCCCGTGATGTCGTAGGCTCCGTCTGGCAGGATGGCATTGGCAAAGCGGGCATAGCCCGATGTTCTCACTACCACGGTGTTGCTGCTGATCCATTGGCCGGTAATGGCATCCTTCAGACTCTGGTTGGTGGTCTCATCGTTGGCTGCCCATACGTTTTTGCCGTTGGCGCTGTTGAACTTCACTTTCCTGATGGTCATCAGTTTGCCCGAGCATTCATCCAGGTAGGTGGCATCGGCAGCTTTGCTCAGGTCGAACTCTTCTGCCACTACGTTGCTGGCATCTGCCTCGTCAAGCAGCTTGAAGTGTTTCTGCCAGGTAGGGCGGTCCATCTTTCCTACGGATGTGGCTCCGGTCTTCAGGTTGGTGTAGATGCCGCCTATCTGTGCCTGCTTGCCGTAGCCGCCGATGTAGAGGCCGTTGAGGTCGATGAGAATCTCCTGACCCACTGGCAGATAGCCATAGAGTCCGCCGCCGTTGATATCTACGAGGATAGCACCCGTGGCATCCTGCAGTGCCACCTGCTGGTAGAGGTTTCCGCTGATGTCATTGCCCGTGATGTAACCCTTGATCATCATCGGCTTGTCGATGAGCTTGTATCCGCCACCGGTGATGGTGGTCTTGTAGTCGCTCTTGAGCTGTGCAATGGTAACCACGTTCTTTTCCTTGAGCAGGTTGTTGCCGTAAGGGGCAGCAGGGATGGTCTCTACCATATCCGGGTCAGCATAACTGTCGCCCATGCATGATGCCAGCATCATTCCCGCCATCGCCATCATGGCCATTGCTATGAATTTTATCTTTTTCATTGTCGTGTCGTTTTAGAATCTATTTTATGTCATTCTAGAATCGATGATACATCGTTTTAGAATCGGTAGCCAATCTGGAACATGCCGTTGGTTCCGAATGCGTAATACTTCTTTGGATTCTTTGAGAACTGATAAACGCGAACGTTGTTCACCTCGCCGCCTGTGGTGAGGGTGTAGCCCGAACGTGAGTTCTGCTCATATCCGCCCGTTACCAGCTTCTGGTTGTTCAGCAGGTTGGTAATCATCAGGTTGAAGTTGAGCGAACCCTTCTTCAATCGGATGCTCTTGCCGATGCTCATATCTACCATCCATCCTCCGTGACCCTTCGCCTGTGCCACAGCCTCAGGCAGCCAGCTGTTGCCATCTTCTGTAACCACTGCAGGGAAGATTTCTGGATACTTCACGTGGGCATTCTGGCGGTTCTTGAGCACTTTCTCGTAGCGATAGCTTGGAGAATAGGAGAGGTAGATGCGATCGTAGTAGTTGGCATTGAGATTCACGAACCATCCGTTGGTATGGAGGTCGAGACCGATGCTTCCTACGGTGAGCGGTGTACCGCTCTCGCGCATATCTATCACGTAAGCCTTGTCGGTATATACCTCGGCACTCTTAGAGAGCATGTAGTTGGCAGTAACGTTGTTGATGTTCTTTGCCTCGCTGATGGTGCCCAGGGTCTTGAAGTCGAGCCATGAGGTGAGCTTGAACTTCAAGCCTGCCTCCAGACCGTAGTATTCCTTCTTCAATCCGGTCATGCTCACGTAGGTGAACGAGTTCTCATCGTCGTTGTAGAAGTTCTGCCACTCGGTTACATTCTCCATTCGGCTGTAGTAACCGCTCAGGTTGGCATGCATCCATGCGTTCTGATACTGATAGCTTACCTCTGAGCTGAAGATGCGCTCGTTCTTGAGGTTGGTAACGAAATCGTTGTTGATTTCAGGGGCGATGAAGGCGGTGCTTGCCATAGGCGCACGCCACTCGTAGCCGGCTCCGATGCGGAAGGCGTGACCGCGGCCTGCGTCATAGTTCACGCTCAGCTTGCCACCGCCGTCGAGGAAGTGGGCTGTGCCGCTGTTGCCATAGCTGTTGTCGGCAGCCATACCGTTGCGCATGTATCCCTTGCGCTTCATGCCGGTGTAGCCGATGCGGCCGCTCACCATGGCTTCGAAGCGTGAAATCCGGGTCTTGTAGGTGCTCCAGGCACCTGCCTTCTGCACGTCGATGCGATAGTCGTAGCCGAACTTGTCGCCCTCGTACACCAGTTTGCCGGTGTTGTTAGGTCCGGCGGTGTTCAGGTCGTACTGCACGCGTGGGTCGGAGATGGAGTATTCGCCGATGGCGTAGGAGTTGATGTTGTGGAAGATCTGGCCTCCCAGCATATCCTCCATGGTCTGGTAATGGCGGTTCTGGTTTACGCCGAGCATGAAGCCCGATGCCAGGCTCGACTTGTTGGTGAGCTTGGTGTTGAGGGTTGAGGAGAGCACGAGGTTGAGGTTGTCGTTGTGCTTAGCCTGCAAGTAGTACATGGTCTCCTGTCCGTTCTTGGCAGCCTGCTGGTTGGAGTAGTAGAGGCGGTCCCAGTCTATCTGGCGGTTCTGCTTGCTTGCCTGCCAGTAGTTCACGGCGTTGTTCCAGCTATCCCAGTTGTAAATGTTGTTTCCGTTCTGGAAGTCGCCCCACACGTAGTAGTTGGCGGATGGCATGTTCTTCCAGTAGTCTGGCTGCGGATTCTCGGCGTTGTTGTAGTTGAGCTTGGTGCTCTTGTACATGGAGTATTTTCCGAAGAGTGAAGTGGTGAGCTTCATGCCGTCGTTGATGTCCCAGTCCCATGTGGCGATGGCAGAAGGGGCGAAGTCGTTCACTACTCTCGAGTTACGCTTGTGTCCGTTCTGGTATCCCCAGTATGGGTTGTAATAGTAGTCGTTGGCAAGCCAGTAGGCCTCGTCGGTAGAAGCGCCCTGTGTGCTTCGCTCGGTAGGGTTTCCCCAGGTGGAGAGGCTCAGCGAGTGGCCGTTCATCCATTTCTTCTGCACGCCGAAGAAATAGGAGAGGGCGTTGTAGAAGGTGCCCTCCACGTATCCGCGGTTGGCCCAGCGGTAGGTGAGTCCGGCTGTGATGGCCCATCCCTTGGCGTTGAATCCGCTGGAGTAGGTGTAGAGTCCGCGCAGGGTGTAGTTGCGGTTGGCAGCAGCCACGCTGGCATACTGTCCTTCCTGCATGCTTCCGGCACGGAAATCATAGTTATTGGAACCCGCCATTCCGGTCATGGAATAGCCGTTGGCCTCGAACGGCAGCGCGAAATCCACGTTGCGTGAGAATCGGTTCAATCCTCCGATGTTGGAGAATCTGAACTGTCCGGTCTCCATATCGTTCATCGCTGCACCATTGATATACACATCGTTATATTTCTGGTTGAAGGCACGATAGCGGAATCTCACAGGCGAGAAGAGGTAACCTGCATCCTTGGCATATACGTTGGATGAGGAGTTGAGGATGGTGACATTGGATGACATGTCATCGTCCTCGCCCAACTGTGCTTCAGAGAAGGTGAAAGCATTCTCATCGAGTCCCTGTGCCATGTTCTGCTCAGTGTTTTTTTCGTTCTGAGCCATCGCAAGCGTACAGGAGAAGAGAGCTAACGTTGCTAATTTTAATTTCTTTTGCATAGTCTGTATAAGTTAATAATATATGTACAAGTGCAAAGTAACACAAAATTTTTGAATATCGGAAGATATTTTAGTTAAAATTTTACTAAAAATGAATTTTTCTCCATTTTCGCAGCGTTTTTTGCGATATTTATGTTATCTTTGCGGTTATAAATTGATTAAATACATGTTAAACGAGTGTAAAACAAGTGTAAAACGAGAAAGAATCGAGAAAGAATTATGAAAAGACAAGTATGGTTTTTGGCTGCCCTGCTGATGTTGATTGGCTTGGGCGCTTCAGCTCAGAAGAAAAAGACTGCAGCTGCCGGAGGAAAACAGTTTCAGGTGTATGCTGTGGGATTCTATAATCAGGAGAATCTTTTCGATACTTGCCACGATGCGGGTAAGAACGATTATGAATATCTGCCTGCCAAGGGCTGGAACGGTATGAAATATACGAGTAAGTTGAAGAACATGTCGCGTGCCCTGGCTGATATGGGTACGGATGTGCTCCCTGGCGTGGGCTGCGCCTTCATCGGTCTTGCCGAGGTGGAGAATGCCAACGTGCTGAAGGATCTCACCGCCCAGCCTCCGCTCAAGGCGCGCAACATGCAGTTCTGCCACATCGAGGGTCCTGACAAGCGTGGCATCGACTGTGCCCTGCTCTACAATCCTGCCCTCTTCACGGTGAAGAACGTGAAGCTGGTGCCTTACGTGCAGGAACTGGCAAAGGATTCTGCCTTCAAGACCCGTGGCTTCCTGACGGTGCGTGGCGAGATGGCGGGCGACGATGTGGCTGTGATTGTGTGCCACTGGCCAAGCCGTTTCTCGGGTCCGTTCTATCGTGAGAGCGGTGCGCGCCAGACCAAGGTGGTGAAGGACAGTCTGCTCAGAGAAAACCCGGAGATGAAGGTTTTCGTGATGGGTGATATGAACGATGACCCTACGGATAAGAGTATGCATGAGGTGCTCCGTGCGAAGCCTGAGATTTCGCAGGTGGGCGAGGGCGACATGTATAATCCTTGGTATAATATTCTGGCAAAGGAGGGCAAGGGTACCTTGTTCTACAATGGCAGCTGGAATCTTTTCGACCAGATTGTGATGACTCCTAACCTGCTGAACAAGGATGCGAAGAAGAAGGATTACTCTAGCCTGAAGTTTTGGAAGAACCACGTGTTCCGCAGAGACTATCTCATCCAGCAGGAGGGTCAGTATAAGGGTTCGCCTCTGAGAACCAAGGCTGGTGGCAGATGGCTCAATGGCTACAGCGACCACCTGCCAGTGGTATTGTATCTGGTGAAGGAAAAGCTTTGATTTAGTTGATAGTTAAGAGTTTATAGTTAACAGCTGAATGGTTGAGAATCATCCTTTTGAACCTTGGTTGCCGGGCAATGCCAAGTTGCTGATGCTCGGCACGTTTCCACCTTCGGAGAAGCGATGGTGCATGCCTTGGTATTATCCTAACTTTCAGAATGATATGTGGCGAATCTTCGGCATCATCTACTTCGGTGATAAGCTGCATTTCGTGGATGTGGAGAACAAGACGTATCGCCTGGATGCCATCAAGGAGTTTCTGAAGGAGAAGGGTGTGGCGATATATGATACTGCCCAGCAGGTGATACGTACCAAGAATACGGCATCGGATAAGGACCTGCAGATTGTGCAGCCTTCTGATTTGGATGGCATGCTGAGGCTGCTGCCCGAGTGCAAGGCGGTGCTCACTGCCGGCCAGCTAGCCACCAAGATCTTTTCTGAACATTTCGGGATTAAGGAAAAGCCGGAAATGGGCGGTTTTGTGGAGTTTGAGTTTGAAGACCGCCGGCTTCGCCTCTATCGCATGCCTTCGAGTTCGAGGGCCTATCCGATGGCGGTGGAGAAGAAGGCAGAGTACTATCGAAAGATGTTTGAGGAAATCTTATAGTTAATAAGAAATCTTATAGTAAAAAAATAGAAAGAATGGAAAATCTAGATAAAGTAACTGTGATTGGTATTGCCGGCGGCACTGGCTCTGGTAAGACCACGGTGGTGAAGCGACTGGTAGAGGCTTTGCCACCTGATTTCGTGGCTGTGGTGCCATTGGATTCCTATTATAATGATACCTCGGAGATGACCGAGGAGGAGCGTCATCAGATTAACTTTGATCATCCTGATGCTTTCGACTGGAAGTTGCTGCACAAGCAGTTGGCGGATTTGAGAGCGGGTCGTGCCATTGAGCAGCCTACTTATAGCTACATTAAATGCAATCGTGAAAAGGAAACGGTGCATGTGGAGCCTAAGCCTGTGGTTATCATCGAGGGTATCATGACCCTGGTAGATAAGCGTTTGCGCGATTTGATGGATTTGAAGGTTTTTGTGGATACGGATGCTGATGAGCGCCTGATCCGCAACATCCAGCGTGATACCATTGATCGTGGCAGAACCGTTTCTATGGTGGTAGATCGTTATCTCAAGGTGCTCAAGCCTATGCACGAGCAGTTTATCGAGCCTACCAAGCGCTATGCCGACATCATTATTCCGCAGGGCGGCGAGAACGCCACCGGCATCGGCATCCTCTGTAAATATGTAGAGGGTTTGGTGGATTAATCGACGGATAGAAATAAAAAAGCTTCAATCATCAGATTCTGTTTTCTGATGCTTGAAGCTTTCTTTTTTATTTCTCTTCAATGTATGTGGCATCCTCGTAAACCTTATCGGAAGGAGAATTGGATGTCTTGATATCCTGCATCTTCTTCCATCTTCTACGGTTGTTGGAAACCTTGAAGGTGTTTACGGCTTCTACCACACCATATACCAGCATGGCCCATCCTATGACCAGGAGTGGGGCGGAGGCGATGGAGCTAGGACGGAAGAGGGTGAGGAGACCGAGCAACAGGAGCGCCGTTGGCATCAGCCAATATACGATTCCCACTCTGCCCATCTTGGCAGCAGCAACCAATGTGCCCATCTGGCTGAGTGCTCCCATAATCAGCAATGCCGAGAGAATGAACATCAGCCAGGCAATAAATACGTTTGGCATCAGCGCCAAGACCAATCCCAGAATCAGCGAACCCATTCCCACCAGCGGGAAGTTGGGACGCATGCCCACGATGTGGTTACCCTGGGCATCATATAGATACTGCCCCTTCATCTTCTCGGAATTTCGCTTGGCACTCAGATAACTGAGCAGCGAGAATACGCCCGAGAGAAAGAACAGTACGCCAATGGCTATGGTAATCCATGTAACGGTTTGCTCCCTGTATTGGATGAGCAGTCCGCCCACGATGATAGCGCATACGGCGCGGAATAGTGAACTATGTATTACTTTCATTTCTATTAATGTATTATTATGTTATGTTTGCAATTCGGATAGGAATCCTATTGCAAAAGTACAAAAGAATTTTGATATTTCTTGTTTTTTCTATACCTTTTATATCTTATTTAACGCAATTTATTCCTTATTCTCAATAAATATCAGTAATTTTGTATGCAAAAACAAAATATGACAACTTTGTATCTTGTGCGTCACGGAGAGACCGTGGATAACGCAGCGCAAATTATGCAGGGACAAACACCTGGCAGACTGAATGAAAAGGGTATAGAGCAGGCTGAGGAAGTGGCCCGGAAGATGGCAAACGACCACATCGATGTCTTCGTATCGAGCGACCTTTACCGCAGCATGCAGACCTGTGCCATCATCGCCCGTCCTCATCTGGGAAATGCATTATCCGAAGATGAGATTCTCTCACATATCGTGACGACTCCTCTGATTAGAGAGCGTGACTGGGGAGATTTCACGGGGAAATTCATCCCTTCTCTTCCTAAGGATCCGAAGGATTGGCCCGATAACATCGAGGGTTTGGAAAAGATGAAGTCGAGAGCCCAGAACTTCCTTACCTGGCTCAAGGTGGCGTATCCCGACCAGACGATTCTTGCCGTGGGGCATGGCATCATCAACAAGGCGATTCAGAGTGTTTACTACAAGCGCCCGATGAACCAGATAGAGAAAATGGCGAATGCTGAAGTGAGAGTTCTGATACTTTAAAGTAGAAGAATCCCCACAAAAAACAAAGACTAATCATAAAGTTCAAAGTAACAAAATACATGAATAAAATTGCTCTTATTACCGGCGCAACCAGCGGAATAGGCGAGGCTTGCGCACGTCGCTTTGCACAAGGCGGCTACAATCTGATTCTTACGGGTAGAAATACCGGTAAGTTGGAAATCTTGAAGAAACAGTTGGAGAGTATGGGCATCCAGGTGCTGGCTCTAGCCTTCGATGTACGCAACCGTGATGCAGCCAAGAAGGCGGTGGATTACATCCCGCTGGATTGGCGAAAGATTGATGTGCTCATCAACAATGCCGGATTGGCTCGTGGTCTGGAACCTGAGTATGAGGGAGATTTTGATGATTGGGATCAGATGATTGATACCAATATCAAGGGCTTGCTCACCATGACCCGCCTCATTGTACCGGGGATGGTGAGAAGAAATCATGGTCATGTCATCAACATCGGCAGTGTGGCAGGCGATGCTGCCTATGCGGGTGGCAACGTGTATTGTGCTACCAAGGCGGCTGTGAAGGCCATCACCGATGGTCTGCGCATAGACGTGGCTCACACCAAGGTGCGTGTTACCAACGTGAAGCCGGGATTGGTGGAAACCAACTTCTCTAACGTCCGTTTCCATGGCGATACCCGCCGTGCCGACAATGTGTATCGTGGCATCGAACCATTGAATGGTGATGATGTGGCAGATGTAGCTTTCTATGCTGCCAGTGCCCCTGAGCATGTGCAGATAGCCGAAGTTCTGGTTTTGGCTACGCACCAGGCAAACGGAACCGTGATACACCGTGACTAGTTTATAATACTATATAATAATGTGGCAGAGGCGATTGACATCCGATTCGAACGTATCGCGGTTGATCGCCTTTGCTCTCATGCCCGACTTGTAGTTGTAGATGGTCTGGGTGGAGTAATGCAGCAGGGTGGCTATTTCCTGACTGTCGGTTACGCCCAGTCGCATCAAGGCATAGATGCGGATTTCCGTGGTCAGCGTGTGGGTAGTTGGCACCTCCAGCTGGCTTTCTGGCAGCAGGAGCTTGTTCAACTCCGTAACGAAACCTGGATACAGTTCCATGAATGCCTTGTCGAAACGGTTGTAGAACATCTGTGTCTCTTCCTCTTCCATCTTGTGGGTGTTGAGACTCTTCAGCAGGTCGGCAGCCTGGTTTGCCTTGATTTTTCGGCTTACCAGTTTGCGATAATCAGCGAGCTTACTGATGTATGCAGCGCTGATGTCCATAAAGAGGCGCAAGTATGTTTCGCGCTTGATGTTGGTTTCTATGAGCTGCTGGTTCAGTTCGGTGAGCTGATAGTTCATCTCTGAAAGCTGGTCGTTCATCTCTGAAAGCTGGCCGTTCATCTCTATCTGTTTCTTGTTCTGCTCTTCAATCTCCTGCTTGTTTTTCTTCAGCTTATTCTTCTGCCGGTTGTTCACGAAGGCAAGGATGAGGATGATGATCAGCGCTGCGCTTACGGTGATGAAGCCTATAAGGATGCGGGCACGTGAACGCTCGGCAGCCTGCTGGTTGGCAGTTGCGATGACTGGCAGGATGTGTGAAATCTCTATCATGCGCAGCTGGTTGTTGAAGAACTGGGCATCTTCCATGGTGTGCTGGATGTATTTGGCTGCCAGTTTGCTGTTGTTCTCATCCTTTTTAAAGAGGTAATAGGCCAGTTTCTGCAGTGCTAACGTTTCCTTGAGCTGGCACAAGCCGTCGCTCACGGCTGCCTCCACGAGATATTTCTCGTAAAGGTCGAATTTGCCGGTTAACTTGTAGTATCGGGCAGCACCGTATGCCGACATGGCATGGATGCGTGATTTGACTGGAGACATTTTCATTGCCTTCAGAAAATGTGTGAGCGATTTCCTGCTGGTAGGTTCATCGATATAGATCCTTTCGCCTAGCAGATAATTGTAGTAGACGTTGTTTCTGCTATCTTCGTTGAAATTCTGGAGCAGGAGATCCATGTAATGCCTCTTTTGGGTGCGGAATTCTTCTGCGAAGTCAGAATTCTTGGCGTATGATTCCCAGTAATTATAGATCCAGGCGTATGTGAAGTAATAGTATAACTTCAGTTTGTAGGGCATTGTTTCTGGGTTGAGTGTCTGGAGCAGGACTTCGGCCTTGCCATAGAATCCTCTTACCGAGAGTATAGACGCATGGTTTATCTTGTTGAGGGTGATGTAATATGAATCCTTGCACTTTTCTGCCAGCTCAAGTCCTCTTTTCATATATGCGTATGCCGAGTCGTAGCGGTATGTGCTGTAGGCACGGTATATGCTGTCGAGGAAAAGCAGCCGGGTCTTGCTGTCTGTTGCCTTAATGGCTTGCAGTTTCAGCTGTTTCAGCTCTTTTTCCTTGATGTCTTGATAATGCTGGTCGTTGTCAATCATGTAATCTATACGCTCCAGAAGCTTCTTCTCGTCGGTTTTACCTTGGGTGAGCAGTGGCATCATAAGCATAAGAAGTAAAAAAAACAATTGCTTCATCTTTTTATTAGTATTTTGTTAATGATAAAATTGTCTCCAAATGGGACAAAATAGTCTCTAAAGGGGGACAAAATAGTCTATTTGTCGATTTTGTGGTGCAAAGATACAAATTTCTTTTCAGATAATATCATTTACTTTGATAAAAATAGTTAAGATTTAACCTGTGTTGATTATCAGGTGGTTATGGATGTTTTGCCTTTTTAAAAGTTTACTTAATGCCTACTAGGGTGTACAACTTTGAAAAAAAAATGCCTACCTTTGCACTCGGAATTCAAAAAAGCAGTAATAAGACAATTGGTAAAATACCACTTCAAGTCTTCTTAAAAGTTAGTTAAAGGTATAAAATATTCCTTTTGTTGATTTAGTATGTTGATTTAAATAAGGACAGTATTAGTTTTTTAGGGAAAAGGATTGATTGGATAGGAAGCCTGCTTGATTGAATTGCATTGCTTTCAAAAAGGCAGAAATGCTTTACTATTATGTTTAGGAAAGACCCATTACTTTCTTGTGAAAGAAGGTGATGGGTTTTTTATTTGCTCTAACATTTAATTTTTGTTACTATCTTCTTCTTTATGAAGAGAAAACTTGCGTATCTCAGATTTATTGCGTATCTTTGCCACATATTTATATATAAAAGAGCATTGAAATGGGCAATAAGTCAAATACGGAGAAGGAATACGATAGGCGCACGATACTCGCCACCTACCTGTATGATGTGTCGAAACTGTTGATAAGCCTGCAAATTCTTTGCTGAGAATTCAAACAAAAAAATAAACTATTATGGAATTATTGACTTTTGTTTTTGCAATCTTTGCCGTTGCAGGATGGGGCCTAGCAATTTTCCTTCATACGGAACGAGGGAAAAAATGGGCAAGTGAACTTTAATTTTTATTTTAGTGTAAGAAGAATAATAATAGAAAAATATAATCCAATGAATATTTTAGTAACAGGCGCCAATGGCCAGCTTGGCCATGAAATGCAGATTTGCGCCAAAAACAGCAATCACAAGTTTGTCTTCACCGATGTGGCTGAAGGCTATGAGAAATTGGACATCACTAACCTCGACGCTATTCGCGAAAAGGTGAAGGAAAATGATATCCAGGTTATCGTTAACTGCGCTGCCTATACCAACGTGGATAAGGCGGAGAGCGACTTCGACCTCGCCAACCTGCTCAACAACACGGCAGCAGGCAACTTGGCTCAGGCGATGAAGGAAGTGGATGGAACCCTGATTCATGTGAGCACAGACTATGTGTTCCAGGGCGACAAGAACATCCCTTGCAAGGAAGACTGGGAAACCAATCCGCTCGGCGTATATGGCAAGACCAAGCTCGCCGGAGAAAAGAGCATCGAGGCTACAGGCTGCAAGCACATCATCATCCGCACAGCATGGCTCTACTCGCAGTGGGGTAAGAACTTCGTGAAGACTATGCAGAGCCTCACGGCTAGTCATGACACCCTGAAGGTGGTATTCGACCAGGTGGGTACTCCTACCTATGCCGGCGACCTGGCTGCTGTCATCTCTCACATCATCGAGACCAACCAGCTCGACAAGACTGGCATCTATCATTTCTCTAACGAGGGTGTATGCTCTTGGTTCGACTTTGCCAAGATTATCTGCGAACTCAGCGGCAACACCTGTGATATCCAGCCTTGCTACAGCGAGGAATTCCCAAGCCCAGTGAAGCGTCCTCACTTCTCAGTGCTCGACAAGAGCAAGCTGAAGCAGACCTTCGGATTCAAGGTGCCATACTGGACTGACAGTTTGAAGAAGTGTATCGCCGAATTGGCGGAAGCAAAATAATTATTAATTATAAATTATTAATTGAAATGAAGAATATCATTATCACGGGCGGTGCTGGTTTCATCGGCTCACACGTTGTAAGACTTTTCGTGAACAAATATCCTGAGTATCACATCATCAACCTCGACAAGTTGACTTACGCAGGCAATCTGGCTAACCTCAAGGATATTGAGGACAAGCCTAACTATACTTTCGTTAAGGGCGATATCTGCGATTTCGACCTGATGTTGAAGCTGATGCAGGACTACAAGGTGGATGGCATCATCCATCTCGCTGCCGAGAGTCATGTAGATAGAAGTATCAAGGATCCTTTCACTTTCGCTCATACCAACGTGATGGGTACCCTGTCTCTGCTCCAGGCGGCAAAGATTTACTGGGAGAGTCTTCCAGAGGGTTACGAGGGCAAGCGTTTCTACCACATCTCTACCGATGAGGTGTATGGTGCATTGCAGATGACTCATCCTGAGGGCATTCCTGCTCCTTTCACCACCAAGGCATCCAGCGGTAAGAACCATGAGGCTTACGGCGAGGAGTTCTTCGTAGAGACAACCAAGTACAATCCTCACTCTCCATACTCTGCATCCAAGGCTAGCTCAGACCATTTCGTTCGTGCTTTCCACGATACATACGGTATGCCTACCATCGTGACCAACTGCTCTAACAACTACGGTCCATACCAGTTCCCAGAGAAGTTGATTCCGTTGTTCATCAACAACATCCGTCATCGCAAGCCATTGCCAGTATATGGTAAGGGCGAGAACGTGCGCGACTGGTTGTATGTAGTAGATCATGCCCGTGCCATCGATATGATTTTCCATAAGGGTAAGATTGCCGAGACTTACAATATCGGCGGTTTCAACGAGTGGAAGAACATCGATATCATCAAGGTGGTAATCAAGACCGTTGACCGTCTGCTCGGCAGAAAGGAAGGCGAGGATATGGATCTCATCACTTACGTAACAGACAGAAAGGGTCACGATATGCGTTACGCCATTGACTCTAGAAAGTTGCAGAAGGAATTGGGTTGGGAGCCATCTCTGCAGTTTGAGGAGGGTATCGAGGAGACCGTAAAATGGTATCTCGAGAACCAGGAATGGATGGATAATGTAACCTCTGGTGATTATCAGAAGTATTACGACAACATGTATTCTAACCGATAGTAGTACATCCTATCATATAGAAGCCGGTAAGTAGTACATCCTATCATATAGAAGCCCTGCATTTGTTAGCGCAAATGCAGGGCTTTTTTGCTTTTCATCGATTAAAAACCTATAAATCTATTATAAATTCTTAATATTTTCATATTTGTTTCAAGGAAAACTCAAAAGTAGAAAATATTTTTCTATCTTTGCAGTTTCAAGTTAGATAATGAATATCCTAGAATAGTAACAAGAATATCCTAGAATGATAACAAGAATATTCTAGAAAGAATTAAGGAATAATAAAAGGTGTTGAAATGAAGAAACATAATGTATTCGGCATAGCAGTGGCGGTTGCCGCCTTGTCGTGCCTCCCTATAAAGGGACAGGAAAAGGTGGTTCCATTGAAATATGGAAACATGGACCACTGGGTAGTAAGAAATATCAAGGAATCGGCTATCATCGGCGGTAATCAGAAAACCGTCTATGCCGTGGGACCGAATATGACCCTCAACGGAAATACGCCTTATACCAACAAGGGCGGTTCGCCATGGGGATCATCCAATGTGCTGGCACATGTATCGGGCATCTATAAAACCAACAACTCGGTGTATCGTGACAAGCATGAGGGTGGATATTGTGCCAAACTGGTTACCCATATAGAAAAGGTGAAGGTGCTCGGACTCATCAACATCAAGGTGCTGGCTGCCGGCTCGCTCTTTCTGGGCGATGTGCGCGAACCGATTACCAGTACCAAGGATGGTCCGAAGGCTATCAACTGGGGCATTCCGTTTACGGCACGTCCTAAGGCTGTGAGATTCGACTATAAGACCTACATGCCGAATGTGGCTCATCGCATCAAGCAGACCGGATTCAGCAGTGCATCCACCGTGGCAGGTCGCGACTATGCCATCGCCGTGCTCTATCTGCAAAAGCGCCATGAGGATGCCCAGGGCAACATCACGGCCAAGCGTGTGGGAACGATGGTGGTGAAGTATGGCAAGAGCACCAATGGATGGGTGAAGGATGCCACCTATACCATTCATTATGGTGACATCCGCCACATGGCTGGTTACGATGCAGCCACGATGGGTCTCCGTTCTACCGATTACGCTCGCAACAGCAGGGGAAAGAGTGTGCCTGTGAAGGAAGTGGGATGGGCTAGTGCCCACGAAACCCCGAGCCATCTCATTCTGCAGTTCTCCTCTTCGCATGGCGGAGCCTACATCGGTACGCCGGGCAATACCCTTTGGATTGATAATGTGGCATTGGTGTATTAATCATGTAAATATTGACTTTTAAATATTGACTTTTAAATATTGACTTTATGAAGCATATCCTGACAATACTTGTTGCGATGTTGGCATTGGGCAGCTATGCCTCGGAGCCATTTTCTGCAGATAGTGTCTTTTCTGAAAAGGCTAGCAGCACTATCGTGCAGGCTGATTCCATTCATGAAGTCAAGAAATCGTGGATGACTCGTTTTCTTGATTACTTCAATGATGCCAATAAGAACAAGAAGCATAAGCGTTTTGACTTCAGTGTGATAGGTGGTCCACACTATGCATCAGATACCAAGTTTGGCTTGGGCATGGTGGCGGCGGGTCTCTATCGTACAGATGTGAACGACAGCATTCTTCCTCCTTCTAATGTCTCGCTTTTTGGCGATGTGAGCACGGTGGGGTTCTATATGTTGGGTGTTAGGGGTAACCACCTAGCACCCCAGGGGCGCTATCGCATAGACTATCACCTTTATTTCTATTCATTCCCTTCTGATTTCTGGGGAATGGGCTTTGAGATGGGCGATAACGACGACAACAAGAGCGATATGAAACGATGGCAGGCTCAGGTGGAAGCAAGCTTCCTCATGAGGGTGACTGATAACTTCTATGTAGGACCGATGATGGCTTATGATTATGTAATCGGAAAGCAGATAGAACGTCCGGAATTGTTGCAGGGCATGGATAAGCATACCTGGAATGTGGGAGCGGGTGTATCGCTGGTTTATGATAATCGCGATAATCTGACGAATCCGCATCGGGGCATCTATCTGAATATCAAGCAGATGTTTCGGCCTAAGTTCATGGGCAATGACTATGCCTTCAGCAGTACGAAGTTTCGTTTTGATGCTTATCAGCGATTAGGCAGCAGTACGATTCTTGCTGAGGATTTCGGAGCCAATTTTAATTTCGGAAATCCTTCGTGGGGCATGATGGCGGAACTGGGCGGAACCAGTTCGATGCGTGGCTACTACGAAGGTCGCTATCGTGACAAGCATTCTCTGGAGGCTACGGTGGAGCTGCGCCAGCATGTGTGGAAGCGCAACGGCATTGTGGTTTGGGCAGGAGCCGGCACTGTTTTTCCTAAGTTCTCTGCCCTGAGAAGCCGGCAGATTCTGCCGAATGCCGGTGTGGGCTATCGCTGGGAATTCAAGAAGGATGTGAATGTAAGATTGGATTATGGTTTTGGAAAGTCGGGACAATCCGGTTTCCTCTTCAATATCAACGAAGCATTTTGATGAGGCTTTTTCACGATATGCTCTATATATAATAAGGTGTAGGCTATGAATAATTCGATATGTAAAACTATATGTAATACGATATATAATAAGGTGTCTTCGGGTGCCTTTCTTTATGGGTATGCGGTGGTGGCACTGTTGCTGCCTAATATAGCCCTGTGCTTTACCGAGAGTCTGGCTCCTTGGGCTTGTGGTGCCAACGTGCTGCTGCCTTTGGCACTGTATATGTGGTTCTTTTCCCTTGCCAGATGTCCGGGAAAGATGGTATGGTGGGCGTTCATCTTCATCTTTTTCGCAGCCTTCCAGCTGGTGTTGCTCTATCTCTTCGGTACGGGAGTGATAGCGGTGGATATGTTTCTGAATCTCGTAACCACCAATGCGGGTGAAGCGATGGAACTCCTGGATAATCTGGCTCCTGCCGTGGTGGGTGTCTTCGTCATCTATCTGCCACTGCTGGTTCTGGGCATTATCCATATCAGGAAGAAACATCAGATATCGGCTGCATTTCAGCATCACGTTCGAAAATGGGTGATGGAGGTGGGAGGTATCGGCCTCTTCTGTCTGCTGGCATGCTATGTGGTGGTGGATGATTACCGGATGCGCAATCAGCTCTATCCTGTCAACGTCTGCTACAATCTCTATCTGGCTTTCGAGCGCAATGCGGCATCGGTGAATTACAGGGAGGCAAGCAGGGACTTCAAGTTTGATGCCAGGAGCGAGCATGATGCTGAGGCTCCCGAGGTGTATGTGATGGTGGTGGGTGAGACGGCGAGAGCCCACAACTTCAGTCTCTATGGCTATCCGCGGAATACCAACCCGTTGCTTTCAAAGACACCGGGTATCATCGCCTTTCCTGATGCCATGACGCAGAGTAACACCACCCACAAGAGTGTACCGATGCTCCTTTCGGCAGCATCGGCAGAGGATTTTGAGCGACTCTTCCATGAGAAAGGCATTTTGGCGGCATTTAAGGAAGCCGGATTCCATACCGTGTTTATCAGTAACCAACAGCCCAACCATTCGTTTATCGATTTTCTTGGAGAACAGGCTGATGAACATTATTTCCTGAAGACAGAGGATGCTTCTAAGGGAAATCATTATGATGAGGATTTGCTGAAGAAACTGGATGAGATATTGCCAGAGGCGGATGCTTCATTATCAGGCCATTACCGCTATCGCAAGCTCTTCGTGGTGCTTCATACCTATGGTTCGCACTTCAATTATCAGGAGCGCTATCCTAGGAGTTTCGCTTACTTCAAGCCCGATAGCAGGAGTGAAGCGAAGCCGGAAAACCGACAGGATTTGCTGAATGCCTACGATAATACCATCCGATATACCGATTATATCCTGCATGGTATCGTAGAACGTCTGCAGAAATGGGAGAAGCTTCAGGCTAAGGCTCTAGCTAAGACTCAGGCAAAGACGCTTGGGGCAACCAGCCAGCCTACATCGGCAATGCTCTATACCAGCGACCATGGCGAGAATATCTTTGATGACGACCGTCGCCTCTTCCTGCATGCTGCCCCGAAGGCATCTGATTACGAACTGCATGTGCCTTTCATCATCTGGACCTCAGAAGGTTTCGGAAAGCAATATCCAGGCGCATGGAAGGCTTTGGGAGAAAATCGCACGAAACAGGTGCAGACGAGTCTTTCCGCTTTCCATACCATGCTGGGTATCGGCGGCATCCGAACTCCTTATCGTCTGGATAAATACTCGGTGGCAAGCGGAAAGTATCATCCTACCAGGTTGCTCTATCTGGACGACCATGATGAGGCTATTCTGCAGGAGGATGCTAAGTTTTAGTATTTAAATGACAGGAAAAAGGCTTTCCTGATGTAAAATTCATGAAAAGAGTTTTCGTAAATATCAATTATTTGCGAAAACTCTTTGTCGTGTCTATAATTTGCAGTATCTTTGCACCCGGATTTAGATAATAATAAAAATACAGTTGTTATGGAACCAACTCGAAAAATAGAAAAGGTGGGTATGCGCAACCTCCGCATGGAGGATTACGACCAGCTCGCCAAGTCATTTAAGCGTATTTACGCTGACTCAGATGTATTCTGGACAAAAGAACAGATCAAGAAACTCATTACTATCTTCCCTGAGGGACAGGTGGTTATCATCGTGGATGATAAGATTGTGGGCTGTGCCCTCTCTATCATCGTCAACTATAATATGGTGAAAGGCGACCATACCTACGCTCAGGTTACGGGTAATGAAACCTTCAATACCCACGATCCTCATGGAAATATCCTTTACGGCATCGAGGTGTTTATCCACCCAGACTATCGTGGATTGCGATTGGCGCGCCGTATGTATGAGTATCGCAAGGAACTCTGCGAGAAGCTCAACCTGAAGGCTATCATGTTTGGCGGTCGTATTCCAAACTATCATAAGTATGCCGACAAGATGCGCCCTAAGGAGTATATCGAGCACGTAAGAAACCGCGAAATCTATGACCCGGTTCTTACCTTCCAGCTCTCTAACGATTTCCATGTGCGTCGAGTAATCCGCAACTATCTTCCTAGTGATGAGGAGAGCGAACACTGCGCCACCCTGTTGCAATGGGATAACATCTACTATCAGCCACCTACGGATTCTTATGTAGATAGAAAGCCAACTGTGCGAATCGGTCTGGTACAGTGGCAGATGCGTCCATACGCTTCGGTGGACGACCTCTTTGAGCAGGTGGAGTTCTTCGTGGATTCCGTGAGCGATTACAAGAGCGATTTCATCCTCTTCCCTGAGTATTTCAATGCGCCATTGATGGCGAGATTCAACGATTTGGGTGAGGCACAGAGCATCCGCATGATGGCTCAATATACCGATGAGATTCGTGACCGATTCCGCGAGTTGGCCATCAGTTACAACATCAACATCATCACGGGTAGTATGCCTTATCTCAAGGGTGACTCCCTCTATAACGTGGGCTTCCTGTGCCGTAGAGATGGTAGCGTGGATATGTACGAGAAAATTCACGTAACGCCAGATGAGCAGAAGTGCTGGGGATTGAGCGGCGGTAGCCATATCCAGACTTTCGACACCGATTGCGGTAAGATTGGTATCGTGATCTGCTATGATGTGGAGTTCCCTGAATTGTCAAGATTAATGGCGGAGGATGGCATGCAGATTCTCTTCGTTCCGTTCATGACCGATACGCAGAATGCTTACTCCCGAGTAAGAGTCTGTGCCCAGGCACGTGCCATCGAGAATGAGTGCTATGTAGCCATTGCGGGTAGTGTGGGCAACTTGCCTCGTGTTCACAACATGGATATCCAGTATGCCCAGAGTGCTGTGTTCACCCCTTGCGACTTCGCCTTCCCTAACGACGGCAAGCGTTCGGAGGCAACACCGAATACCGAGATGATTCTCGTTTCGGATGTAGATTTGAACCTTCTGAACGAGCTTCATACCTATGGTGCTGTAAGAAACCTTCGCGATCGCCGCAAGGATCTTTATGACTTGAAGCAGAAGAAGTAGGTTAAGTGAAGAGCACTTTCTTTTAGTGAAGAGTGAAGAACGAAGAGTGAAGAATTCAATTGTATTGATACATAGATATATAGATATATAAAGAATGTATAAGATAGACATCTCGGAGCGCACGCTCCACTTCAAGCAGCCGGCAGGCACGTCTCGTGGCGTATATACCACGAGACACAGTTATTATCTCACCCTTACATCGGATGAATTGCCGGGAGTAGAGGGAGTGGGTGAGTGTGCTACGCTCCCAGATCTCAGTTGCGATGCCAAACCGGAATATGCTGTCACCCTTCGGCAGGTGTGCCAGATGGTGGAGCAGATGGGACGCATTCCATACGATATGATTCGTGCTTACCCTAGCATTACCTTCGGTTTGGAAACAGCCTTCGCTTCGTTCTTCGATGCAGCGAAGAAGTTTTTGGAGATTGTTCCTGCTGAAGGAGCCTCTTCTTCTTCAGAAATGTTGAAGCAGAAAGGGGTTTCTGTTCCAGCCGGAATGGAGAACCTGACAGATCTTTTCGACTCTCCTTTCGGTAGGGGAGAAGAGGGCATCACCATCAACGGATTGGTGTGGATGGGTACTTACGAGGAAATGCTGACACGACTGGAGGAGAAGCTCCAGGCGGGTTTCCATTGCGTGAAACTGAAGATTGGTGCCATCGATTTCTTCAAGGAACTCGACCTCATCAAGCGCATTCGTGATGTCTATACCCAGGAACAGGTGGAGTTGCGAGTGGATGCCAATGGCGGTTTTCTGCCAGAGAATGCCATGAGCCAGTTGGAGGCTTTGGCCAAGTATGATATCCATTCCATCGAGCAGCCTATCAAGCAGCATCAGTGGCCAAAGATGGCTCAGCTCTGTAGGGAAACTCCGCTCCCTATCGCCCTGGATGAGGAGTTGATTGGTGTGAATGTGAGAAGCATGAAAGAGGCTCTGCTCGATACCATTCGTCCACAATATATCATCTTGAAGCCTTCGCTCCATGGTGGTATCTATGGTTGCAACGAATGGATTCAGCTGGCTAGCCAGCGAGGCATCGGCAGTTGGATTACCTCGGCATTGGAGAGCAACATCGGTCTCCATGCCATCGCCCATTATGCTGCCAAGGTATATGGTCCGAATGTCGAGATGCCGCAGGGGTTGGGCACTGGTCAGCTCTTTACTGATAACATCCCGATGCCATTGGAAATTCGTGGAGATAAATTATTTGTTGTAAAATGACTTTAGAAGATTTCTTTTCTGAATGGAATAACGATAGCGACCGGGTGCTGGTGCATACCAGTGGCTCCACGGGAAAGCCCAAGCCGATGATGGTAGAGAAGAAGCGAATGCTCAACTCCGCCCGCATTACTTGTGATTTTCTGGGTTTGAAGCCTGGTGACAGCGCTTTGCTCTGTATGTCGCTTGATTATATCGCAGGTAAGATGGTGGTGGTGCGCAGTATAGAGCGCCATCTCCATCTTATTTCTGTTTCTCTAAGTGGACATCCGCTGAAGGATATCAATTTGAAAGATGCAAATGGAAAAGATGTAAACGGGGAAATTACTTTTGCTGCCATGGTTCCGATGCAGGTATATAACACCCTGCAGGTTCCCGAGGAGCGGGAGCGACTTACTCACGTACGCCATCTGATTATCGGAGGTGGAGCCATCGATGCATCTTTAGAAAAAGAACTCCGTTCGCTTCCTGGCAATATTGCCATCTGGAGCACTTACGGCATGACCGAAACTTTATCTCATATCGCCTTGCGAAGAATCAATGGCGCTGAGGCTAGCGAATGGTATCAGCCTTTCGATAGCGTGAAAATCAGTCAGACCGATGAAGGCTGTCTCGTCATAGATGCTCCTTTGGTTTGTGCCGAAACCCTGGTAACGAATGATATTGTGGAAATAGAATCCTATATATATAATAAGGTGGAAAAACATAATAAGGTGGAAAAATTTCGTTTCCGAATCAAGGGCAGAAAGGATAATGTAATCTGCAGCGGTGGTATCAAGATTCAGATAGAAGAAGTGGAGGCTCTCTTGAAGCCTCATCTTGAAAAGCCTTTCATGATAGCCAAGAAGAAAGATGAGAAGTTTGGAGAAATCGCCGTTCTCCTGACAGAGGATGAGGATCTCAAAAAAGTAGAGGCGACTATCCGCCGCCTCTTATCTGGTAAATCAGATGATTCAAATAAATCATCTGAATCTAAAAGTCATAAATATTGGATTCCAAGGGAATTCCGATATGTAGAGCATCTTCCGCTTACCGAAACCGGAAAGCCGAAGCGATCTATCCTTCTCTGAAGAAATCGAGTGCTTCCTTGATTTCCTCAACGGTAGCCGTCTGGTTGATGCGAATATCTCCGATGCCTCCCATCATGGTGAAGTTGATGATACCATTCTGGTTCTTCTTGTCGTGATGCATCAGCTCAATCATCTCGTCGTAGTCATCGCAGGTGATGTTCAGCGTACCGTGGTTCTCCTTGATGAAGTTCACGGTCTGTCGCATCTTCTCGGTAGGGAATCCCATTTTGATGACACTGAGATAAAGTTCTGGAATCAAACCGAAAGCCACGGCGTAGCCATGGAGGATAGGCTTGCGCTTCAATGCCCAGCTCTCGAAGGCATGACCGAAGGTGTGACCCAGGTTCAGTGCCTTGCGGATGCCCTTCTCATGAGGGTCCTGCTCCACGATGCGCTCCTTCACCTTCACGCTGTCGCCCACCATTCGCTGCAACTGCTTCAGGTCGGGGTTGGCAAGGTCGAAGCTCACCAGTTCTTCCCACATCGCCTCGGTAGAAATCAAACCGTGCTTCAGCATCTCGGCATAGCCCGAACAGATGTTCTCGGCATCCAGAGTCTTCAGGAACTCGGTGTCTAGAATCACGAACTTGGAGTCGTTGAAAACGCCCACTTCGTTCTTCAGTCCGCCGAAGTTGATACCGGTCTTTCCGCCCACCGAAGCATCCACCATGGCAAGCAGGGTGGTAGGGATATTGATGAAGTTGATGCCACGCTTAAAAGTGCTGGCAGCGAAACCGCCCAGGTCGGTCACCATGCCGCCTCCCAGATTAATCATGCAAGAGTGACGTGAAGCACCGCCTTCCTGCAATCCTTTCCACACCATCATGAGGCTCTCGATGTCCTTGTGGCTGTCGGTTGCCGGAATCGTAATCACCTGTGCATCCTTCATGCAGTAGAATTTCTGTAGCAGTGGGAGGCACTCTTCCTTGGTGGTGGTATCAGTAAGAACATACAATTTGTCGTGTTCGCATTCTGCCAAGGCGTTCACCAATTCGCCTTCCAGATGCGTTGATATGATAACTCTCTGATTCATAACATATAAACATTTTAAAGGTCATTATTTATGGGCCGTTTTGTTGCGGCTCATCTTCAATTATGATGCAAAGGTACGTTAAATCATAGACAAAACAAAATAAAAAAGCACTTTTTTAACGATAAAAGTTTAAACCTTGTTATATTTCTTACGTCAAAATAGGCAGATTGGCTAAAAAAGTCGAAGTTCTCAAGAAAGAGCGTAAAGTATAACAAGATTGACAAAAAGGGTAATCAAGATAGTAATAAAATGCATAGAATAAATAATAACATTAAATAAATGATGAAAAAATCAATTCTGACGATGCTCTTGGCTATCTTCGCCATGGCATCCTTTGCTCAGGAACGCTTGATTAGCGGTGCGGTTATCGACCGCGATACCAAGGACCCCGTGGAGCAAGTAACGATTCAGCTGCTTAAGACCGACAGCACTTATGTGTCGGGTGCCATTAGCAACGAGAAGGGACTCTTCCATCTCAATGCACCTGCCAATGGCAAGTATTTACTAAAGATTTCGAGTGTGGGTTACAAACCTACCGTGAAGCGTGTGCAGATAGAAGAGGATAAGAATCTTGCTCTGGGTAAGGTGATTATCAATGCAGATGCCATCATGCTGAAGGGTGCCGTGGTTACTGCCATGGCGCAGAAGGTGAACCTGAAGGAGGATACCTTCGTCTATAACTCGGCTGCTTACCGCACACCGGAAGGTTCGGTGGTTGAGGAGCTGGTGAAGCGCCTGCCGGGTGCTGAGGTTAGCGACGATGGTACCATCAAGATTAATGGTAAGGAAGTGAAGAAGATTCTCGTGGATGGCAAGGAGTTTATGACGGGCGATACCAAGACTGCCCTGAAGAACCTGCCTACCAGCATCATCGACAAGATCAAGGCCTATGATGAGAAGAGTGATCTTTCTAAGGTAACCGGTATTGATGATGGCGAGGAGCAGACTGTGCTCGACTTCGGTGTGAAGAAGGGTATGAACAAGGGTATGATTTCCAATATCGACCTGGGTGTGGGCAACAAGAGCCGCTACAATATGCGTGGCATGGGCGCTTATTTCAATGATAACAACCGATTCATGGTCTTTGCCAATGCCAACAATACCAGCGACCGTGGATTCGGCGGTGGTCCTGGCAGAGGATTCTGGGGCGGTGCCAACGGTTTGAATGCCAGCAAGATGATAGCTGCCAACTATAACTATGAGTTGAAGAACAAGTTCAAGTTCAATACTTCCCTTCGCTGGAACCACAGCGATGGCGATGTATGGAGCAGCCGTTCCAGCGAGAACTTCATGGGCAGCAGCAGCTCTTTTAGCAATAGCCTGAGCCAGAGTTTCTCCCGCAGCAACAGTTGGAATGGTAACATCCGTTTGGAGTGGATGCCTGATACGATGACCAACATCCTCTTCCGTCCTTCCATCTCCTGGAGCACCAGCGATGGATTGAGCGGCAGCCAGTCGGCATCTTACAACAAGGATCCTTACACCATCACCACCAAAGACCCTCTCTCTGAAGAAGGTATCGAAGAGTTGGAGAAGGCTGAGGCTATGGTAAACAGCCAGTTGACCAATGGCATTACTTATTCTGATAACAACAATATCAATGGTATGCTGCAGATCAACCGCAAGTTGGGCAACAAGGGACGCAACATCACCTTGCGTATGGATGCCAAATATACGGATAAGGACAGCAAGAGCATCTCGCTCAACAATGCCAAGCTCTATCTTGTGCAGACAGCGGAGGGTAAGGACTCTACCTATCAGACCAACCGCTATAACCTGACTCCTTCGAAGAATTACAGTTATGCGGGCCAGTTGACCTATAGTGAGCCGCTCTGGAAGGCCACCTTCTTGCAGTTCAGCTATAAGTTTACTTACAGCTACTCCAAGAGCGACCGCAGTACCTACGATTTCAGTAAGTATGCCATGAATGGCAATCATGAATATCGTGGTTGGGATAGCTACTTGAATCCGTTTGCCGGTCAGCTCAATGATTACAGAGATGATGAGTTGAGCCGTTTCTCTGAGTATCGCAACTACAATCACGATATCCAGGTGATGATGCGATTCATCCGTAAGAAGTATAATCTGAACTTCGGTGTGATGGTTCAGCCACAGCAGTCGAAGTATATCCAGGATTATCAGGGCGTGCATGTAGATACCGTTCGCAACGTAACGAATTTCAGTCCAACCCTCGATTTCCGTTATCGCTTCTCAAAGATGAGCAACCTGCGTGTGAACTATCGTGGTACCACATCTCAGCCAAGCATATCTCAGTTGCTTGATATCACAGATAACAGCGACCCGCTGAACATCTCGAAGGGTAACCCTGGCTTGAAGCCATCGTTCACCCAGAACTTCCGATTGTTCTACAACAACTTCGTGCAGAACCATAACAAGGGTGTCATGACCTTCATCAACTTCTCTACCACCAACAATAGCATCAGCAATAAGGTGACCTACGATGAGACGACTGGTGGAAGAATCACCCGTCCGGAGAATATCAATGGTAATTGGAATGTGATGGGAGCCTTCATGTTCAACTGCTCTATCGATAGTGCCGGTGTATGGAACGTGAATACCGACACCAACTTGGGTTACAACAACTATGTGAGCTATCTGAGTCTCGACAAGCAGTCTGATTCCCAGAAGAATACCACCCGAAGTACCACTTGGAGAGAACGCCTCTCTTTCAGCTATCGCAACGACTGGCTGGAACTTTCGCTCGATGGGACATTGAATTATAACCATGCTACAAACAAGTTGCAGCCTAACAGCAACCTTGATACATGGCAGTTCTCTTATGGTCCTAGCATGACGCTTACAGCTCCTTGGGGAACCAGCTTGAACTCAAGCCTCTCTATCAGCAGTCGCCGTGGATATAATGATAGCAGCATGAACACCGATGAGTATGTATGGAATGCGCAGCTCTCTCAGAGTTTCCTGAAGGGCAAGCCATTAACCATCATGCTTCAGTTCTACGATCTTCTGCATCAGCAGAGCACCTTCTCTCGTGCCATTTCTGCTACATCCCGTACGGATACGGAGTATAATGCCATCAACAGCTATGCGATGCTTCATGTGGTATATCGCTTGAATCTCTTCGGAGGCAAGCAGGCTCGCAAGGATGGACCTGATGGACCTGGCGGTCCTGGTGGTCGTCCTAACTTCGGTGGTCGCCCATTCGGTGGTGGTCGTCCATTCGGAAGAATGTTCTAAAAAAAATGAAGTAAGCTTCATTTAAAACGATAGTAAGCCTCTCTTAATGTTTATGCGAGGCTTATTTCAAATAGATATGACGAGAAAAAAAGAAATCCCCGCTCTTCGTTATGAGGAGCGGGGATTATTTTATTTTGGGATTACTAAAAGTTCATTGATTAGAGAGAGAACTTGTAACCTACAGTAATCTGGATTACGTTGTTGTAGTGATCAACGTTATCTGCAATCTTAGTTACACCGATGTTGTAACGAGCATCGAATACAATGCCCTGATACTCGTAAGAGAGACCTACTGGGATAGAGAGATCTACAGTCTTAGCATCTTCTGCATCATCCTTATTTACCAAGAAACCTGGCTGCAAACCTGCCTTGAGAGCAAGACCAGCTACTGGGTAGTAGTTCAAAGTGATAGGCACATTGATATAGCCTGGATTCCACTTATAGTCATTCTTGATAGTTCCGCCTCCGATTGGAGTATCGATTTCAACATCCTTGCCCTTGAAGCCCTGTACAGAGTAGAGAGCACCTACAGCAACACCAAAGTTGCTAGTAGCCTGATACTGCAATTCTGCACCAGCTGCGAAACCAGCCTTCCAGTCGTTATCACCTACAGTTGAAACATTCAAACCAACCTTAGGCTGGAGAGTTGTTGTACCAGCTGCCTGCTGTGCGAAAGCACCTACTGAAGACAGCGCCATAGCTGCCATAACAAATAATTTCTTCATAACTCTTACAAATTATAAATTTAAAACTGTTAATATTCACGTAGCTTTTGAAATAGTATGTTACTATAAAGCTGAAATGAGGTAGTCATTTATCATGCCTTACCAACATCTTTCGGGTGCAAAGATATAGGTTTTTACAATAGAGTCCAAATAAATTAATGATTATTTGCTAAAATCGGACGAAAAGATACGGAATTGTTACCATATAGGATATTTTTAGATTTTTTTTATCCCCGTTTTCTTGCATTGTTTCATAAAAAGTTGTATCTTTGCAAAGTAAAAAAGAAAGGAAAATAAAAATGGATGCTCATGAACTTAATACTTGGCTTATATTAGGAACCCTTTTCTTACTTTGTTTGGTAGGATTAGGAATCGGTATCTATGATACAATGAAGCAAAAGAAAGAAAAAAGCCTTTCGGCTTAAAGGAAAATAATTATGACTACACAAGAAAACTCCCCCTATACTCTTTGAAGTGTAGGGGGAGTTTTATTTTATTCTTCATCCTCGTCCCAGCCTTCTTCGTCAAATCCAAACATGGCTGGATCAACGAAGGCGTCCAGGGCTCGGCGTTCCTTCTTGGTTGGGCGACCAGTGCCTCTTGCTCGATCTACGAATCCGCTGATGCGACTCATCTCCAGCAATTCATATTGCTTAGGATCTGTCACGTTCTTATAGACTCCGAAGAGCATTTTGGCTCCTACACGCTGCTCTATGCAATCGAGCACCTCGAAAGAGTAGGTGATAGGGGCTTTCTTAACGCTCACCACATCGCCTCGCTTGATGATGAAGGAAGGCTTTCTCGTTACGCCTCCCACCATGACGCGGCCATTCTTACAGGCATCGGCAGCAATGCTGCGGGTCTTGTAAATGCGGGCAGCCCAAAGCCACTTGTCTATTCTTGCTGATTCTTTCATGATTTCTAATGCTTATGGAGATTAATCACTAATCATTAATAATTAATCACTATAATTATTTCTTTCCTAGCTTGTTGTATTGGTTCATGGTGATGTCGATACCAGCCAATACGAAGCTCTTGATAATCTCCACACCCAGGTCGATGGCAGGCTGAAGCTGCTTCATGTCTTCCTCAGTGTATTTACCCAGCACCCAGTCTATCTGTCCACCACGTGGATAATCGTTGCCGATACCCATGCGCAGGCGGGCGTAGTTCTGGCCGATAAGCTGCTGGATATGGCCCAGTCCGTTGTGACCGCCGTTGCTGCCGTTTGCCTTCAGGCGGAAAGCACCCAACGGCAGGGCTAGCTCATCACTGATTACCAGGAGTCGGCTCTGGTCAATCTTTTCCTGATTCAGCCAATATCTCACGGCATTACCACTCAGGTTCATGAAGGTGGTAGGCTTCAGCAGGATAATCTTTCTTCCCTTGAGCGTAGTCTCGGCAATGAAGCCATATCGCTTATCCTCAAAATGAATATTGGACGCTTTAGCAAAAGCGTCCAATACCATAA
>OOCQ01000261.1_pt1 | contig 47395 bp, 43 predicted proteins | sample 1671121 | NCBI WGS metagenome assembly OOCQ01 (sample SAMN06348124, study PRJEB24527) | human gut metagenome | biome: human gut; feature: ankylosing spondylitis patient; material: feces | host: Homo sapiens | place: China | collected 2015-10 | reverse complement strand
AAAAATGCTACCTTCGCACATTTCCGTGCAAAGATAGCATAAAAATTTGAGATATAGACATATCTTTTATCTTATTTGTGGATGAAGTGGTTTATTCCTCTGTTTTTGCCATCATTACAATGATATTACAGGTGTAGAAAATCAGTGATGTAACAGTTTTGTAATACTTATGTTTTACGGTAGAAATATCTTCTCCTTACCTTTGCAGTCGAAATGAAGAAGATGTCTTTCCGCATCATCGGAAAAGATTTCATTCGGAATAAAGAAAATCAGATTTACGTGTATATATAATAAGGTAAGAAATGAAGAAGAAAACGTATTTGTTGATGGCACTCACGATGGTGTCGATGGGAATGAATGCCCAGAATTCAGGAAACAGCTCTCTGGAGAAGGGCATTGAGGAATTCACCAAGTCGATGACCATTGGCGGAACCATCCGCTCTAAATATGAGTACCAGACCGAAGAGAGGGAGGGACGTTTCGAGGTGCGCACAGCCCGCATCAACGTGACTGGCAATGTAACCCTGAGCCTTGCCAAGCCATTCATCTCGGATATCCGTATCAACTACGAGAAGTATTTCTATCGCAAGGGTGGCATTGCCAAGACTTCAGAAAAGGATAAGATAGTTGTGGAGTTTATGACTAAGTTCTGATGATAAAAGCCCGGCAGGATTCAGCGAATCTTGTCGGGCTTTATTTATTAATTATTAATTATCAATTATTCATTATCAATTGCTTACAGCATTCCCTTAGAGCTAGGAAGCTCGAAGTGGTAGATGTCTCTCTTTACCGCCATTTTCAGCGAACGGGCAAGCGCCTTGAAGATGCCTTCTATCTTGTGATGCTCATTTTCGCCTTCAGCCTTGATGTTGAGGTTCATCTTGGCGGCATCACTCAGACTCTTGAAGAAATGCTTGAACATTTCGGTTGGCATTTCACCTACCTTCTCTCTGTGGAACTCGGCATCCCAAATCAGCCATGGTCGGCCACCGAAATCCAATGCTACCTGACAGAGACAATCATCCATTGGCAGACTGTAGCCGTATCTTTCTATTCCGCGCTTGTCACCTAAAGCCTGCAGAAGGCATTCGCCCAGTGCAATACCCGTATCCTCAATGGTATGATGCTCATCCACATAGAGGTCGCCCTTGGTATGGATGGTGAGGTCCATCATGCCGTGCTTGCCTATCTGTTCCAGCATGTGGTCGAAGAAACCGAGACCGGTAGAAATGTCGCATTTGCCTGAACCATCGAGATTTACCTTTATGTAGATATCCGTCTCCTTGGTGGTGCGCTTCACTTCTGCGATACGGTCACTGGCAAAGAGAATCTCGGCTATCTTGTCCCAGTCCATACCGTCCTTGCCTAGGATAAGGCTCTTGCAACCGAGGTTCTCGGCTAGCTGGGCATCGCTCTCACGGTCACCAATTACATAGCTGTTGGCTAGGTCGTAGGCTGGGTTGTCGATATATTCGGTGAGCATACCTGTGCCCGGCTTTCTCATTGGCGAGTTATCCTCCGGGAAGTGGCGGTCGATGTGCTGCTTGGCGAAGTGGATGCCCTCGCTCTCCAGGGTCTGGATGATGAAGTTGTGTACCGGCCAGAAGGTATCTTCCGGAAAGGAGTCGGTGCCTAGACCGTCCTGATTGCTTACCATCACAAGCTCGAAGTCGGTGTGCTGGGCGATGAACGCTAGGTTGCGGAACACGCCCTTGGTGAATACCAGCTTTTCGAAGCTATCAATCTGCTCATCCTCTGGCTCCTGGATCAGCGTTCCATCGCGGTCGATGAAGAGTAATCTTGTCTGTTTCATTTGGTTGATTCTATGTTAATATGCTTATTTATTTTTTCCTTTTCCTCATCTTGCATTTTATAGGAGCCGTACTGATAGGCTAGGGTGATGCCGAGCCATGACAGGATGCCTACGAAGAGGTAGCTGGTGATGACTAGAATGAGGAGCAGTAGGGGTGTGAAGTAGCCCGGTGTGCCCAGTGGGTCGCCATCGAGGGCTCCTAGCTGGGAGAAGAGTTGGGCTGTGCCTAGGGTGATGGATGGCAGGGCTACGATTAGGGTAACGATGCCTACGATCATGATGCCTAGAAAACTGGTCATGAAGAAACCGCCGAAGTGGCGCAGGATGCGGAGGATGGATTTGCCCATCTTGCGCTTTTCGCCCTTAGGACAGAACTGCTGGCGAGGCAGCAGATGCCAAAACGCTACGATTGCCATCACGATGGTGGCGGCGTAGATGATGGTTTGTACGATGAATGATGCCCAAGGATTGTAGACTCCCCAGTCGTGGAGCGACTTGTTGGGGAGCAGGAAATAGAGCACCACTGCCAGTAGGATGGCGAGGGGCGCTTGGGTGGTCCACGACTGCTTGATGAATGTCTTTGGGTGGCTTGTCAATAAGTCGTATGACGCTTTCATGCAGGATGTTATGCTGCGCTGCTTAAATAATTCGTTTACTTCCATTTTGCTTAGTTCCTTTCTCTATGAATGTTACTTCCACTGTCTTCTGAACTCCGCACAGGTGATGGCGGTGGCGATTGCCACGTTGAGGCTGTCGGCTGTGGGACGACCCTCTGGGAAGTTAGGGATGAGGAGTCGGCGGTTTACCTTCTGAGCCAAGGCTGGGGAGATGCCCTTGCCCTCATTGCCCATCACGATGAGTCCGCAGTTCTCTAGCGGCTGCTGATATATGTTCTCGCCATCGAGCAGGGTGCCGTATACGGGCACGTCGGCTGACAGGGATTCCACCAAGCCCAGCAGGTTGCCGTATTCCACCTTCACTCGGGCTATGCTGCCCATCGTGGCTTGCACCACCTTCGGATTGTATACATCGGCAGTGTCTTGGCTGCAATAGATGTGGGTGATGCCAAACCAGTCGGCGATGCGGATGATGGTGCCCAGGTTGCCTGGATCTTGCACGCCATCCAGTGCCAGACTCAACTCCGTGGTGTCGATGCCTGAGAATCCGAAACTATCAATGGCGGTAGCCTGGTCTTGCCTGAATACGGCGAGCACCTGTTGTGGATGCTGCAAAAAGCTAACCTTCTTCAGCTCCTCATCTGTTACCTCGATAACCTCGGTCTCAGCGCCCAGCTGTTTGCCCTTGATCCATTCGGCAGTAGCCACAATGAGGAGGGCTGGTTGCAGGGCGAGCAGGTCGTCTACCACCTTATGTCCTTCAGCCACGAATACGCCTTCTTTGTTGCGATTCTTCTTCAGTTCTAGCGAACGTATATATTTTATCTTATTCTTGCTAATCATTCTTACCTGTTTATAATGTGTGCAAAGATACAGTAAAATGCAGACAAAACAAAATAAATTAAGATTTCTTTTCGCATTTAATTTTGTATTGTCTATGATTTGCATTATCTTTGCAGTCTAAAAGATAAGAATTAAGTGAAACAACAGAATATTTTCATATTGGCTTTGCCCTTGGTGCTGGGTGCTTGCTCGGCGAGCAAATACGTGCCAGAGGGGGAGTATATATTAAATAAGGTGGAAGTGAAGAGCGACCTGGAGGGATATGATGCCGGGGCGCTCAAGCAGTATGTGCGCCAGAAGGAGAAGCCCAAGCTGTTTTCGCTCTTCAAGAATCCATTTAGCAAGAAACCTGTTATTTATGATTCCCTGCAGGCCCGACTCACCTGCCAAGACCTGCTCCAGGCGATGCAGAACCAGGGATATATGCATGCCGGCATACAGCTATTCACCACCAAGAAGGGGAAGAAGCTGGATGCCACTTACTTGTTGCATCCCGGTGAGCCTTTCTTGATAGGCAAGGTGGAATATGATGTGGAGGATGAGCAGATACAGCAGCTCTTGCAACTCGATAAGCCTGAGAATCAGCAACTGAAGCCGGGTATGCGATTCACCGTAGAGACCCTGGACAATGAGCGCAAGCGCATCACCAATCTCTTGACGGATGATGGCTACTTCCGTTTCCATAAGGACTTTATCCAGTTTTCGGCAGATACGATAGCGGGGCAGAAGGACATCGCCGTGACCCTGCATCTGATGAAGTACAAGGCCAACAGTAATGCGCCCGAGGTGGATCATCCGCGCTATACGGTGAGGAATATCAACTTTCTGAGCAATGACAGCGACCGCATCCACCTGCGCCATCAGGTGTTGCTCAATGCCACTGCTCTTAGGGAGAATGAGCCTTACAGCGCATCTGCCTTGCAGCGCACTTACAATAACTTTGCCCGATTGCAGGCGGTGAAGTATACCAATATCCGATTTGCCGAAGTGCCTGACAGCAATCTCTTGGATTGCAACATCCAGATAAGCACCAACAAGCCTTCTACCATTGCCTTCCAGCCAGAGGGCACCAATACGGCGGGCGACTTGGGTGCGGCGGCTTCGCTCACTTATACCAACAGGAACCTGTTCCGTGGCAGCGAGCAGCTGAGTGTGGAGCTGCGTGGTGCCTACGAGGCCATCACCGGACTGGAGGGCTATCAGGACCAGAACTATACGGAGTATTCGGTAGAGACCAAGCTGGTGTTTCCTAGATTCGTGGCACCTTTCCTCTCCAGAAATTTCCGTCGCCGACAGACGGCTAGCAGTGAGCTCTCGGTGAGCTGGGACCTTCAGAATCGACCTGAATTTCATCGTCGAGTCTTCTCTACGGCGTGGCGTTATCGCTGGAGCGAGCCTAGGCATCATCTGTCTTGGCGCTATGACCTGCTGGATCTCAACTATGTGTATATGCCTTGGATTTCAGCTACTTTCAAGCAGGATTATCTCGACAATGCGGATAGCCGAAATGCTATCTTGAGGTATAACTACGAGGACCTCTTCATCATGAAGATGGGACTGGGATTGTCATATAGCGATGGGGTGGATGCCGTGAGAGTGAATGTGGAGACTTCGGGCAATGTGCTCAGTGCCGTATCGAAGGTGCTCGGATTCAAGACCAATGCCGAGGGGCAGCGCACCTTTATTAATATAGCCTATGCCCAGTATGCCAAGTTTGACTTCGACTATACCCATCTGATGCAGTTTGACAAGCGCAATGCCTTGGCACTGCATGCTGGTATTGGCGTGGCTTATCCTTACGGCAACAGCACGGTGTTGCCTTTTGAGAAGAGATACTTCTCGGGTGGCGCCAACTCGGTGCGCGGATGGGGCGTGAGAGAGTTGGGACCAGGTAAGTTTAAGGGCACGGATGGACGTATCGACTTCATCAACCAGACGGGCGACTTGAAGCTCGACCTCAATGCCGAGTATCGCACCTCGCTCTTCTGGAAGTTTGAGGGCGCAGCCTTCATAGATGCCGGCAATATCTGGACCCTTCGCAACTACGAAGACCAGCCTGGCGGACAGTTTAAGTTCTCCGAGTTCTATAAGCAGATAGCGGCAGCCTATGGACTGGGCTTGCGCCTGAACTTCGACTACTTCATCCTGCGTTTCGACATGGGTATGAAGGCCATCAATCCTGCTTACAAGACTCAGGAGGAGCACTGGGCTATCGTCCATCCTAAACTGAGCCGCGACTTTGCCTTCCACTTTGCCGTGGGACTGCCTTTCTAAGTTTGGAGTTAGAAGTTAGGAGTTAGGAGTTAGGAGTTGGCATTCCTTCCAGTTTCACCTTCCATTTGCCTTCATGGATTTCCATGGGCAGTTGGAAGGTGGCTTCGTCTACGGGGTGAGCTTCCTTGCCGATGGTGTCCATCTGCAGGAAGTTGCTCACCTTGATACTTACCACTGCCGATACCTCATCGTCGGCATAGTCCACGTCGGTTATCTCCACGCTGGCATCTTCTGCCTTGTTGCGAAGTTGCTCTATGTCTGCCTCATGTACATTGCTGGCAGCATAGCGCAGCCATACTTCTGAAGAGGGCGTGCAATACTTGAGCGCCTTCGGAAAATGCCAGTTGTAATAGTAGATGGCAAAGGAGTCGGCGTCTTCCTTGAGCTGGCTGTCGCTGCCCTCGTGAGGCTGGCATCCCGACAGGGTGATGAGCGATGCGGCGGTGCCCAGACAGGCCCATCCCAATGCTTTTATAGTCTTGTTAACCATATCGTCTAATTCTTAAAATTTCTATTTATTTGCTTAAATTTGGTACAAAGATAGTAAAATACTTTGTAATAAGAAAGTTTTTTGCTAACTTTGCATGAAAATATAACTTAAAAATGTTGAGATTCATTTCCTTTGGCAGTGGAAGCAGTGGCAATAGCTACTATCTTTACACTGAAACGGATTCGATATTGATAGATGTAGGAGTAGGAATAAGATCATTGAAGAAGCACTTCCATAACTATGGATTGCGCTTCGAGGACGTGCATCACATCCTCGTTACCCATGACCACGCCGACCACGTAAAGTCGGTGGGGAGCTTGAGTACGGACTATAAGCTACCAGTATATACAACCCGAAAAGTACACCAAGGCATCGAGCGCAACTATTGCGTCCGCAAGAAGATTGTGCCTTCTTATGCCCATGTGATAGAGAAGAATGTGCCCTTCCAGGTGGGCGAATTTAAGGTTACACCTTTTGCCGTGCCTCATGACAGTACCGACAATGTGGGCTACTTCGTGGAGTGTGGCGAGGTAACTTTTTGCTTGATTACCGATGTGGGGCATATCACGGAAGAGATGCACGACTTCATAGGCCGTGCCAATTATCTGGTGATAGAGGCCAACCATAGCGTGGAGATGTTGCAGCAAGGTCCTTATCCGCAGTATCTCAAGGATCGAATACTGGGACCTAATGGCCATCTGAGCAATGACGACTGTGGCAATGCGCTTGCCGATTATGCCACGCCAAACCTGCGCTATGTATGGCTCTGCCATCTCAGCGAGGAGAACAATCATCCGGAGTTGGCGCGCAAGACAGTGGAGCAGATTCTCCGAAGCAAGGGCATCATTGCTGGCAAGGACTTCGAGGTGGAGGTGCTGAAGCGCAAGACACCGAGCGAAATCTACAAGTTGGTATAAAATTAAAATCATCGGATTACACGGATGATACGGAGCTTTCTTATGTTTCCGTTTCATCCGTGTAATCCGATGAAAAATATTTCCTCTATTTCATGAATACGAAGTAGACGGCTGCGATGAGGCAGACGAATGCAGCGAAGTGATTCCAGTGTAAGCCTTGTCCTTGGAAGAGGATGTTGGCGATGATGGCGAATACGATGAGCGATACGCACTCTTGTATCACCTTGAGCTGGACGAGGGTGAAGGGACCGCCGTTGTCCACGAATCCTATTCTGTTGGCTGGTACTTGGCAGCAATACTCAAAGAATGCTATCGCCCAGCTGAAGGCGATGACGCCTATCAAGGGCCAGTTGCTGCTCACGCCCGTCTGTTGCAGTTTCAGATGGCCATACCATGCTAGGGTCATGAAGATATTACTCAGCAGCAAGAGTAATATGGTGTATATTCCGTTCATATCTGTTTTTTCTCCTATAATATAATAATGTGTTCTCTCTCTGTTAGGAGTTTTGCTCCTTGATGCTGTCCAGAAGTCCTTGACAGGCATCTTCCAGTAGCTCGATGACTAGTTCGAAGTCGCTGTAGTCGCCATAGTAAGGGTCGGGTACCGTAGTGTATTCGCGGTGGTGGGTCAGATAGTCGGCTATGCGCACCACCTTGTCTTTGTCAACTTGGCTGGATGCCATGGATGTGATGGCTCGATAGTTCTCATTGTCCATCACCACGATGAGGTCGAAGTGCTGGAAGTCTGACTTCTGGAATTGCCGAGCGTGGCTGTCGAAACGGTATCCATGCTCAGCGCCACACTTGCGCATACGGCTGTCGGGCAATTGCCCGATGTGCCAGCTGCCGATGGCTGCCGAGTCGATGAAGAAGTCATCGCTCATTCCTTCTTTTTCCACTAAACTCTTCATGATGCCCTCGGCTGCCGGCGAGCGGCAGATGTTTCCGAGGCATATAAATAAAACGGTATGTTTGCCTGATTTCATCATATATTTCTTGTTTTTGCTGCAAAGGTACTGCTTTTTTCTGAGAAAATCATCATGCTTGTGTAAAAAGTTGTAAATTTGTTTGGCGGTTTCAAATAAAAGCTGTACCTTTGCATCCGCTTTTGAGAACAAAGCTTATCGGGTATGCACCCTTAGCTCAGTTGGTAGAGCAACTGACTCTTAATCAGTGGGTCTAGGGTTCGAATCCCTAAGGGTGTACCAAAGAAGAAGCGGCAATTCCTTATTGGAGTTGCCGCTTCTTTTTGTATCAGCGATGCTTTCGTCTACAATTAGGACACTCCCCTTTGATGACGAAGGAAACGGAGTGGGGGTAATATCCTTCGGGCAATTCGAAGCTAGGGATATGGATGTCTTCCATGCAGAAGGAGCGATGGCACGACTCGCAATAGAAGTGGATGTGCCCATCGTGATGATCGCATTTGCCATCCTCCTCACAGAGCTCATAGTTGAGCACGCCTCGTCCGTCTTCGAATGCATGTACCACCTCATGCTCCAAGAAGAGTGTGAGCACACGGAATATACTCGACTTGTCCATCGACCCCATCAGTCTCTCCAGATCGCTGAGGCTCTGAGGGTTCTCGGCTTCTGCCAAGGCCTTCATCACCAGTATTCTATTGGCTGTAGGGCGTATGCCCTTGCTTTCCATTTTATTTATGATGTCTTCTGATTTCATCTTCCAAATATTTTAATTTAGTGCAAAGTTACGCTTTTCATTTGGAATAGCCAAGGAATAAGGTGGAAAATGTGAGTTTAATAATTTTGTAACACGTTCAACATAATGGTGTAATAAGTTTCTTGTATCTTTGCGGCAGAAAATAAGAAGTAACTTTATTAAAATGTTTAGGATATGGAATTGACAATGAATCAGATTTTTCACACCATTCATCACACCTTCGACTACAAGGGTTGCGCCACTACTCGTGAGCTTATCACCTTCCTGGTATTCGCCGTGTTGATGCAAGTGGTTTTGATACCTACCGAGACTTACACCACCGACAATGCCAACCTGAGCATGCTGGCTGCCGCCACTCTTGCCGACGTCGTAGCCTGCATTCTGCCTGGCATTGCCTTGGTGAGAAGATGGATGAGATAATATCGTAATAATCAAAGAAAAAGGATAGAAAGTTGCTGAATTATTTGGAGAATAGAAAATAAAAGCGTAACTTTGCCGACAAATTATCAGAACTATTAAAAGAAAGGATATTTATGGCAGATAAAATATTGTTTACAAGAGAAACTTTTCTTGCAGCAATGCGCAGAGAGAAAAAACGTAAACAGGAGTGGGAACAGAGAATGAATGCAAAACTTGATGAGCTGGAAAAGCAAATTAAGCAGGCTAAGGATTCTCATAGATATGAATTGGCTTGATGAACGAGCTTAATTTTAGTCGTATAAATTTATTCTCTCCATATCCTGTGTGGAAAGAAGAAGATGAGATGTTGTTTAAAACAGATTACGACATCTTGTACTCTGTGTCTTTTGATTTGGATGAAATGCTTAACATGGTTGCCTATTGGTTTAGAATAACTAACCGTAGTGGCAAAAAATCTCCGAATGACAAGAAAGTTCAGCAAACAGTAATTGTTATTATCGAAGAATTCTTTAGGGTTAATCCAGATATTTTATTATATATGTGTGATACGGCAAATGAACAGCAGGCTCAAAGAGATAGACTATTTTTGCGATGGTTTAATGCCTATTCACAAAAAGGTAAGTATGTTATTAAGACTGCTGTTGTTATGGATGAAGGAATGGCTAATTATGTTTCTTTGATAGTTCCGACGGTTCATCCTGAATTAAATAATATTATAGCTACATTTGATTCAGAGATTTCTATGTTTCAAACTAATAAGTAATATTTTCTCCTTTCACCATATACCGATGAATATCATGTTGATAGGGGAATGGTGAAAGGAGAAATGAAAAATGTTGTCAAAATTTAAATCTTGCTGTTTTGTTGCTACATCGGCTTGATAGTCTTCTCTATGAAGGCTATTTCGTCAGCCGTAAGGGCGTATTTGCAATAGAGCTGCTGGTCGATGGAACTGATAGGCTCGCTCCAATTGATGTCGGAGTGAGAGGTGAAGTCCTGGAGAGGAACAAACTTGAACATCGTGTCAGTTACCATAATAGATGAGAGACCTTGTAGCATCATGAAGCGAACAAACTTTGTTGATAAATATGAGTTAAGATTAGTGGCTTCACTCTCATTTTCAAAAGAACCAATAGACAACCATGTTTCGGTGCAAACTTCACCTGGCTTCATAACTTGCCCTTTGCAAATAACATTAGCTTGCTTGCCACTTGCAACTTCCTCTTGCGGATGACCAGAGTCCGCCCTGTTAAGCATTACTTTAAACTTGTAAATGTTGTCTTTTAAGGCAGTTACTCGTTCTTCCTCTATGTATTGAAGACCTTTACTTGTGTAAAGTTTTATGGCGTTTTCGAATGGCTCTTCTTTGCCACGTTCGTATGTTCTTAGACCATACGGACGCTGGGCACTCAGTAATGAGGATAGGTTGTCCTCAAGTTTACCGATTTTGGAAATAATACTCACAGAGATGTTGGAACGTATGAAAATGTTGAATTCATTTAAGTAGCGTTCTTTGGTGAATCTCTTATTGTTTATCACATTTGTAACTTGGCATAATCCATCTTCCTTTTTATTCCAAAGAAAATAGCATATACCACCGGCAATGAATGCAGAAGGGAAGCAATCTTTACCATTAGGAAAGTCTACCAATAATCTTAAATGTTTGTCATTCAACATGGTGTTTCTGAATTCATCCAAGTTTCTGCCACCGGCATACCAACGTGCAGGAATAATGAGTGAAAGATAATTAGGGTTAGGTTTCTTTCCTATTTCTACAAACTTATGATAGATTGGAAGCGCACTTGCTCCAGCTCCTCCATCCATTACCTGATAAGGTGGATTTCCCACGATTGCATCAAATTTCATATATGTCTGTTCGTTTACTTTCCAGTATCCTTTGCCGTTGCGTACTTTCTCGACAAATTGCTGGGTTTTGTTGGTGATTTGGTTGATTAAATCCTCGAAGTATCGAGTGTTCACTTTCGTGTTGTCTCTGAATCCGCAGAGGGTTCGCTTGGTGATGCTCTTCGCCATAGGAGTCTTGCAGATCACAAAGATGTTCTCTCGCAATACTTTGTCCCAGAGGGCTTGCTCCTGTTCTCTGGTCAGGGAGTCTCCAAATAGGCGCTCTTCGTCAGCCTTGCGCACTCTGTAGATATTGTATGCCATATAGAGCGGATAGAGACCCGACTTGGAGTTGATTTCCAAGATGCGGGCATTGGGGCGGAACACACGCTGCGTTACTTCGCCTTGGTTGATATAGCGAGGTTGATCCAATGCCTCCTCCCAATTCTCGCTCCAGAAGTTGTAGCCACCCAAGCAATCGCCTAGGTGCATGTTGACCACACGCCAAGGGGTCAAGACGGTCTCCTTGTCGGGATTGCGGAAGGTATTGAAGATGCTGGTGATGCGCTCTATTCTTTCCTCTATGATCTGGTGGTCGGCAACACGAGCCATGGCTCTGATGCGCTTACCTGCCGCACTGAAGATGTCCTCGTCATAATACTTTTTGAAACTGTTGAATAATTGCTTGCTGACTCCCTTTGGCATAAACTCTTCCCATGACTGTGGGTCGATGAGCGAAGTGAAGTTGTTGATGGTGATTTCTTCATCCTCGTTCTTAATCTCAGCACCATATATCATGAGTGGCATACGGATGGAAATGCCTCGCAAGATGGAGATGGCACTCTCTCGGTTCTCCTTCTTTTTCTTGAGTTCGGCTAGGCGTTTCTTCTCCTCTTCGGTGAGTCCTTCTTTGCTACGCTTTTTCTTCTCCAGTTTCTCGTTTTCCTCATATTGCTCGTCGGTGAGACCTTGGTTGTTGATGTCGATGTCCTTGCTCTTCGCCATCGCCTTGGTCTTGCCGATAATCTTTTTCAGACCATCAAACTCTTGTAGCTCTACATCCGTCAGTTTCAGAAGTTCGTCATTATAAAGATGGCCATCCTCAAATCCATTCTGTACTACTTTCTCTACGTACACTTTCTTGAGCTGCTTCATCATCGTGTTGACATCATATTGGCTCATCTTGGAACCATTGATTGCGATGACAGGGCAGAAGTTGAGGAAATCGCCCATTATCTTTCGATCCTCGGCAGTTTGCTTGCCCACCTTTGCCGATACCTTGGCTGTTTCGGCAAGTACTTGCAAGGTGCGGTCGGGGGCAAAGTCGAACACGTAGCATTGTGTCTTCATCTTGCCATGATGGGTGTAAGGGGTCTGAACACGGAAGATGGTTTGCATGTAAGTGGAGGCTTGGGTCTTGTAAGAACCAGAGAGCATGAAAACGCCCGTCCATGGCTTGACGCTTACGCCCGTGGTGAGTCTGCCGCAGGATAGGGTAATGGTGTAGGTCTGGTCAGGGTCATTGCCGATAGCATCCATTACATCCTTCAGGGCATCCTTGGAGTTCTCTTCCTCATCGCCTTCACCAGCTACATTTACTACCTTGAAGTTTCCAAACACAGGGTGATTCTTTAGCAGCAGGCTGAGGGCACGAGCCGCCTTAACACCTGGTACCATCCACAGGGTGTGGCGGAAGATATTTTGGAATTTCTCGTTGCTATAAGGGTATAGGCTGTCCTTGTCGTTCTGGCAGAGCATATCGAGGAAGTGCTTCACATCTGACAAATGCACAAATGCTCCATGACTGTCAACACGGAAAAATTCATGGAAGTTGAAGGCGATGTCTTCATCGGCATAGTCGTGAAGCAATCTACCGAGGTCGTATGTATAGATGTTGAGCTTAGGCAGACTCACGTAAGGGTTAGGGTCGCCTTGGTGCAGGATGTCCCATTCAGCCTTGGCTCTCTGTTCCATCACGTAATCCCAGGTGTAAATCTCTTCATCTTTGAAATCATCGAGTAGATTGAAAGGCGTGCCTGATAGTCGCAATACCTTGGTTGAAGGCTTGATGAGTTCGTTCAGAACGGCTTGTCCAAGTTCGGTCTTAGTGCCTTCGTGAGCTTCGTCCACAATGAGCAAGTCCCATTGGGTGGAGAAAATCTGATTGTTCTTGTCGAATTTGCCGCCCACCAGTTCCGAGCCTCGCAGGTCTTGCATCGAGGCGAAATATACGTATTTGCCTTTCTCGGCTTTCTGGTTGATGGTGAATGACTTCTGGGTGTGCATCTCCAAAGAGGAAAAAGTGTTGCCCTTATGCTTGGATCCATATTCGTAATCCGTGCGGTCATAGAATATCTTGCCAAAATCATCAAACCAACCTTCGTCCACCACAGGGCGATGGGTAAGGATTAGGGTGCGCTGATAGTTCATGTCCTTGGTTACTTGCAGGGCTGAAAGGGTCTTGCCAAATCGCATCTTGGCATTCCATAGCATCTGGTTGCCTTTCTTGAATTGTTTTTCGGTCTTGCGGATAGCTTCCGCTTGCTCTGGTCGGAAGACGATTGGGGTGCGAGCCTCCTGTATCTCGTTGGATAGGAGGGAGGTGCGCCCTTGCTTGACGGCAGTGATGGCTCGCTTCACCGTCTCCAGGTCGCAGCAGAACCATTCGTTGGCATTGTTGGTCTGATCGAACACCTTGCGCTTGATGCCCGAACGGAGCAATACTTTGTGTACTTCCTTGTCATTGAAGGAGCACAGTTTGCCCTGTTGCAGATAGAGGGTGGCTTCGGTGTAGAGCAGGTCGTAGGTAATGCCAGCGGTCTGCGTATATTGATTGATGCGCTCTTTGGCAGCTTGGTTGAGGGCATGACAACACGGCTTCAGGTCGAGGGTGTTGTCTTCCTTGCAGGTTGCCTCGCCTATCTTGAGGCAACCTTGGTGTGCTTCATCGTTGATGCGAAACACATAGATGAGTTTCATCTTGAGAGAGGATTCGAATTTCATAGGCCTTCATGATTTGATGAGGTCGATAAATCGGATGCGTTTTCCTCTTTTTCCAGTGGATGGCTCAGTGGCTCCCCAGTCTTTTACCAAGCAATAGGTGCCATTGTGCAACTTGATGTCGTCTCTCTGGCAGCCCATGCAGGGTGTGATTTGTACTTCGTCTTCTCCAAAAAGCGAGGTTGACACGGTCTTGTTCTCATGGCAGGAGCCAGGTATCACTCCACGCTGTCCGTCCATCTGCCATACATTCCAAGAGATGATGTAGGCGATGTAACGTACTGACTTGTAGAGCGGCATCTTGCCAAACTTCTGCTTGTAATACTCGATAAATGAGATGAGCATAGCCTCACGAGCCAAGAGCAGGCTGTCGCCCTGCCACTCATAGGCATAGATGCTCTTATAGGCTTCTTGTGCCATATCGAGCCATTCGGCAGAAGTAGAGGTGTTTTCACTGACGATACGCAGTTTGCGATCTAGCAAGCCTATGCGGTCTGGGATGTCGATGGGTTCGCCTGTGGTGGTGTCATATCGGCTTACGATGTAGGGGGCTTCGCCGCAGGTTACTTCCAAGCGGTTGGCTCTCACATAGTTTTTCCATGTCTTTCGTTCATCTTTGGGAAAGGTAATCTTCTCGGCATGAGTGGTCCAAGAATGTGTTCCGTCTTCGTGGTCTTCTGGATGATTAAACACGTTGTCTCTGCCAAACCAAGCCTCGTCGATGAGGTTGTTTTGGGCATTGCATATCCATGAAGGGGTGAAGACCTCTGCCATGTCTTTGGAACGAGCCGTCTGGAGGTCTTTGTGTTTGAGGATGCGAGGCATGATGACGTTGCCGTTTTCGCCAGTGATAAGTGATGGAAGGATAGGATCGTGGTAGCCGTAGCCTTTGCCCAAATGGGCATAGTCGTCCGTAGCCCAAAAGATGTAGGCTTGCTCGGTAGGTGAGCTGAGCGTATGATCTTTTAGGAGAATAGACAACAACTCAGGCGCACGCCCCCAGATGTCATCTTCCTTGATGTCAACTTCGGTTGTCATGTGCTATAACGAATGGGAGCGTAGAACTATCTTACTTCAGAGAAAACGGGCTGGGCAGGAGTGTCCTCCTTTTCCTCTTATGAGGATGGAGGGGAACAGCGTGCCTATCAACGAACAAATGCCTGAGTGATGTGAGGAGACAAAAGAAGCGTGAGCTTCCCTTATCTACATCCTTAGGCATTTGGCGTGGCCCGTTAATCCAAGATAAGTTCCACCCACGCTATAGCATGGGCGTTCACGAACTTATTCTATTGGATTAACATCTTATCTATCGCCAAATTTCAAGGATGTTCCGAATAAATAGTAAACGCGTAATTATATTACTTCTAATATGTTATTAATCAAATACTTTCTGTTTCTTCTTTCTTGTCTTTTTTGTTTTAATTGTTATACATTATTTTATATAGTTGTAGAAAGCTTATGCTCTCTTGTTTGCAAAGGTAATAAATATTTTTGAAATATCGTAATGCTTTTCTTTAATTTTATATCTAAAGGTATAAAAAAAGGAGGATATATCCACCATTGTGGCTGATACATCCTCCATCATAGGTATGTTTATCTTGCTCCCTTCATCACGCCTCGTCTCATATCCTGACGCATGCGGATGGCCTCGGGGCTGTTGTTGCCTGACTTGCGAGAAGGCTTCTTGCTCTTTTGGCAGCATTCTACCTGAGTGCTGCTACGCCAATTTTCTGACTGTTATTCTGTGCGCTAGTTGATACTGTGATCATCATAGCTGCTGCTATTGCTAATAATGTACGTTTCATAATCTTATCCTTTTTAATTGTTTGATGGTGCAAAGATATGAAGATTTCTTGATTCTGCCAAGGGAAAAATCTATAAAGTGTGGTATGTTTTTCCCTAAATGAGATTGGGAAAATCTGAAGAGAAGTGAATATTGCAACCCAGTTGCATTACATTCTTTGTACCTTTGCAGTCGTAAAACTAAAAGTATTAAGAATTATGGAAAAAGAAAAACAAGAATGTTGCTGCTGTTGCGAACATGAACATGAGGAGAAATCGCATGGATGTGGTTGCGGCTGTAAGCACGAACATGAGGAGGGAAGCTTGAAGCAGAAGATTATTCTGATTGTATCTACTGCGGTATTGCTGGCAGGGGCAGTCTTTGTGGAGAAGACTTATAGTCTTGCTACCTGGCAACTGCTCATCGTGTATCTGATACCTTATTTATTAATAGGACACGATACGCTGATGGAGGCATGGGAAGGCATCACCGAGGGAGACATCTTCAATGAAGACTTCTTGATGGCGATAGCTACCATCGGAGCCCTGTGCATCGGCTTCTTGCCAGGTTCGGATACCGAGTTTACGGAGGCAGTCTTCGTAATGCTCTTCTTCCAAGTGGGCGAACTCTTCGAGGGATATGCCGAGGGGAAGAGTAGGGATAGCATCTCTCATCTGATGGAGATTAGACCAGATACAGCTCATGTGGAACGAGAGGGCAGTGTTGCGGCTGTATCGCCTGAAGAGGTGGAGATAGGAGAGACTATCGTCATCAAGAGAGGTGAGAAGGTACCGCTGGATGGCATTGTGATAGAAGGCTCTGCCTTGCTGGACACCGTAGCCTTGACGGGCGAAAGTGTGCCTAGAGAAATCAAGGTGGGCGAGGAAATTTACTCCGGCTGCATCTGTTCCAAGGGCAATGTGAAGGTTCGTACTACGAAGTCGTTTGGCGAAAGTACGGCTTCCAAGATTATCGCCTTGGTGGAGGATGCCGACCAGCATAAGTCGAAGAGCGAAGCTTTCATCACTCGTTTTGCTCGTGTCTATACACCTATCGTGGTTTGCGTGGCTGTGGCTTTGGCCATTGTGCCTCCGCTGCTAGGAGCCATGGGCATCGCCTCGGGATTCTTTGGCATGGGCAACTTTGCTGATAATTTCCCATTGTGGCTCAACAGGGCTTTGATATTCTTGGTGATATCTTGTCCTTGCGCATTGGTTATCAGTGTGCCGCTTACTTTCTTTGGAGGTATAGGCGGCGCTTCTCGCCAAGGCATCTTGGTCAAGGGTAGCAACTATATGGATGTGCTTGCCAAGGTAGGCACCGTGGTATTCGACAAGACGGGCACGCTGACCCATGGCGAGGTACTGGTTCAGGCTGACGAAGGAGCCCCTGTGGTGGTCAATGACAGCATCAAGGAGGGCAGCCAGCAAGCCATCATGCAATTGAAGCAACTGGGTGTGGAGAAGACCGTGATGCTGACGGGCGACTATGAGGAGATAGGCAAGCGTGTGGCTGATGAGATAGGACTGGATGAATATCATGCTCAATTGATGCCTGCGGATAAGCTGGTTCATGTGGAACGCCTATTGACGGAGAAGCCTGAGGGCAAGAGCCTAGCCTATGTGGGGGATGGTATCAATGATGCCCCTGTATTGAAGCGTGCTGATGTGGGTATCGCCATGGGAGGTCTGGGCAGTGATGCTGCCATCGAGGCTGCCGACGTGGTATTGATGGATGATGATCCGTCAAAGATAGCCACGGCCATCCGCATCGCTCGCCGCACCATCGGCATTGCCCATCAGAACGTAGGGTTTGCCATCGGTGTCAAGATAGCCGTGCTCATCCTTGCCACCTTCGGTCTTGCCACCATGTGGATGGCAGTGTTTGCCGATGTGGGCGTAACCGTATTGGCTGTGTTCAATGCCATGAGAGCATTGAGGTCTTGAAAGTAAATCTTTACAGAGAAAGCAATAAGAGCCTGTTTATTAGTTTCGAGCAGGTTCTTATTGCTTTTTTTTCTTAAATATTACACCGAATGCATGGGATATTGCAAGAATAATCTTATCTTTGCAATAATTTGCAACCAATCAGCAATGATTATCAACCATAAACAATAAGCTAATGGAAATGAACAACGAGTCCATGATGGCATGGAATATCATCGAGAAGACAGGTGCCAACCTTTTCCTCACGGGAAAGGCAGGAACGGGTAAGACAACCTTCCTCAAGGAATTGAGACGAAAGTCGCCTAAGCGAATGGTGGTGCTGGCTCCTACAGGCATCGCTGCCATCAATGCGGGCGGTATGACCATCCACTCCTTCTTCCAGTTGCCGCTTTCTCCTTATCTTCCGGGCACTACCTTTGGCGGTGGTGAGCAGAAACGCTATCAGTTTAGCAAGGTGAAGAGAAACATCATTCGCTCCATGGACTTGCTGGTCATCGATGAGATTAGTATGGTGCGCAGCGACTTGCTGGATGCCATCGACTCGGTGATGCGCCGTTATCGCAAGCACGACCTGCCTTTTGGTGGTGTGCAACTCCTGATGATTGGCGACCTCCATCAATTGGCTCCTGTTACCGCTGGTGGTGAGGAGGCCATGCTGCGCCAGTATTACGATACGCCTTACTTCTTCTCTAGCAAGGCACTGCAACAGGTGGGCTATCTCACCATCGAACTCAAGACGGTGTATCGACAGCAGGATGACCGATTCATCTCCTTGCTCAATCAAATCAGGGAAAATCGAGTAACCGATGAGACCTTTCAGGCTCTGAACCAGCGATATATCCCCAACTATACACCGCCAGCCAATAGCGACTACATCCGCCTGACCACCCACAATGCGCCAGCCAATTACATCAATGAGCAAGAGCTAGCTGCCTTGCCATCCCAAGCCTATTCGTTTACGGCAGAGGTGGAGGATAACTTCCCTGAATCTTCTTATCCTGCTGATTATGAATTGGTTTTGAAACCGGGTGCTCAGATTATGTTTATCAAGAATGATAGTCAGCATCGCTTCTATAATGGTATGATAGGAGAGGTGAGAAGCATCGTGGGCGATGAGATTACGGTGCGCAGCAAGGACGATGATGAGGACTTTGTGCTGGAAAAGGCGGAGTGGACCAACTCTAAGTATACACTGAATGAGGAAACCAAGGAGATAGAGGAGACAGTGGAGGGCGTGTTCCGTCAATATCCTGTGCGCTTGGCTTGGGCGATAACCATCCACAAGAGTCAGGGCTTGACCTTTGAACATGCCATCATAGATGCTTCCCATTCCTTCTCTCATGGCCAGACATACGTAGCCCTGAGCCGATGCAGGTCGTTGGAGGGCATGGTGCTGAGCCAACCGCTGTCTCGTTCTGCCATCATCAGCGACCAGACGGTGGATGCCTTCAATGGCAATCTCACACCGCCTACTCATGAGACGATTTCTGCCCTGGAATTGCAGTACAGTGTGCAGATGATATATGAGTTGTTCGATTTCCGTCAGATGCAGTCTAGCTATGACCTCTTGTTGCGCTGTTTGGCAGAGTTCTTCTCTTCCAAATATCCTAGAGTATTCAATGAGTATCAGCAGATGGCGGTGGTATTCAAGAGCTTGAATGGTGTGGCAGATAAGTTCAGAGTGCAATATACGCAGATGCTGGCTGCCGATGCCCAGATCAGCAATCCTGCCCTGCAAGACCGCATCCATAAGGGAGCGAAATACTTCTGGCAGAAGATGGGTGTCATCACCGACTTGATTAAGAAGACCAATTTGGAGACTGAGAACAAAACGGCTAAGAAGCAATTCCAAGACCGATTCTCTACCTTTGCAGAGGAAGCCAAGCTGAAGGAATCGCTCTTGAGATATGAGCAGGACACCGAATTCTCGGTGAGCGACTATCTGAAGAAGAAGGCGCAGTTCCTCTTGAGCCAAGAGGAGGGTGGTTCTTCCTACAAGTCATCCAAGCGCAATAGGAATGGTGGTGGTTCTACTAGGGGTTCTGATTCCAAGGAACCGAAGGCTCCGAAGATTCCAACCAAGGAGATTAGTTATAACCTCTTTAAGCAGGGATTGAGCATCGACCAGATAGCCGCCGAGCGAAATCTTACCAAGGGCACCATCATCGGTCATCTTACCCCATACGTGAAGGAGGGCAAGATAGGTCTGCGTACCTTTATCTCCACCAGTAGAGAGGAGAAGATTCGTGGCTTCATGGAAAAGCATCCTGAGATAGAGCATTTCGGAGAAATCAAGGAAGCTCTGGGAGGTGCCTACGAATACTGGGAAATCAAGTTGATACATGACTTGATGCAAGGGGATAAATGATGTGATTGGAAAGAGAAATAGATGTGATAATAAATAGATGTGATATTATATGACAGAAAAAAAGCGGACAAGTCAATTAGATACTTGCCCGCTTTCTTTGTATATTCCTTTAATAACTCGTTCTTTCCTGATAATGGGCTATGCCCTTGCTGCTTAAGCGCAAGCACAACCACGACTTCTGTTCAAAGCCTCGCCATACATTTCCATGGCGTTCATGTAGTTCTCAACGAAAGCCTTGATAGCCTTCTTGATTTCATTAATCATTGTCTTCATAATTGTTATCCTTTCTACTTTAATTAATATTAGGGGCATTCATTGCCTCATCTTTTTTACCGTGTAAGGAATGGGTTACTTACCCATTTCCATTTTGTTGTTTACATTTACAGCCTTGGCAATCATCACTGCCACAACTGCGAGAATCATTACTGTTGTCATCATAATCTTTTCCTTTCTTTTCTTTGTGGAAGGTTGCATCTTTTAGCCTCCCAGTTAAACATTATCCTTATTACAATCTCACTGTTTTCGAGTGCAAAGGTAATGCCTATTTTTTGAAAATCTGCCACAAAGTCGTGACAAAATGATGAAAACAAGGCGTTTTTTGACGCATATCAAGCAGCCAACTGTCTGATTTGATGTAGGTCAAGGATATTTTGGTGACAAAAGGACAGAAGCCTACTTCCTTTTTTATGCTCCGTGGAAGAGGTATTCCTTTTGAATCTTGGCGGTAAGGCGGGTGAAGAGTTCTTCTACCAATCCGTCTGCCACTTCGAGGGCGTGGAGCAGAATCTCATCTGAGAAGTGCTGCAAGAGGTCTTGGGCTTTCATCGGACTCTCCTTGTAAAGCTTCAAGTATTCTGCTTCCATCTCCTTCTGACGTTGGTCGTTCTCTGCCTCCAACTTAGCGTAAGCATCCTTGATGATAGGAGCAAAGGCGTTATAGTCGGTCATGCCGAGCGTCATCACCTTGCGGAAACGCCAATAGGCACTATCGTCCTTGCACCTGCCATTTGCCACGTGGGTGTAAAGCTCTGGGAAGGTCTTGACACCTTGATAGAGTGGGAGGAAGACGCTGAGGTCGCCCATGCCCATTGCCACATAGGTGATATGTCCGATAGCATGAGGCAATCCCTCTCTTACCTGGATGATATGAGTCTGCGTGGTGCGGAAGATGGATACTGGGCGATAAGGCTCCTTGCCATTCTCATGCAGATATGGGTCGTGGTCGGTATTGTCGTAATGGAAGCGGAAGGCAGTGCGGAGGTCGGTGAGCGAAATCTTATGCGCAGCCTTGGCAAATACAGGGAAGGTGTTCTTGGTGACGTCATTCTGGATGGCTGGTGAGAACATCTGCTGCAAGCCCCATACACGAGGATAGTTGTAAGTGGTGTCAAGCTTCTCATCACGAGAATATGCCTCGTGGAAGTCGAACTTCGCCTTGCCATGCTTGTCTTTCTCTGCCTCGGCATTGTTAGGGTCGTAGAGACCATTCTTCTCGGCAAACTCTATCAAGCTGGGTGCTGCCATGAAGTTCTCTTTGTCCTCTGGGTCGTAGTCACGGAAACGGCTCTGGTTGCCAGTCACGAAGTACTGGTCCTTAGGCATGCGGCAAGCCAACCACTTATGTCCGCACGCATTCTCCAAGTACCATATCTCCTTGTCGTCGATGAATCCGATGCCGAATCCCTCTGCCGAACCATATTGCTCGATGAGCTTGCCTAATCGTGCAGCACCTTCACGAGCGGTATGTACGTAAGGCAATACAATATTATAGGTGCAGTTTTCTGCAAGTCCATTCTCTACGTATGGGTCGAAGGCGAGTGCTTTCTCAGAAGAGAAGATGGTCTCTGTGGAACTCATGCCCACACCAGCCGTATTGAATCCTGCGCTTCCCCATTCGCCTGGGAACTGATAGTCAGGCAGTCCTGTATATCCCAAAGCCTCCTTAGGCAGTGGGCAGCGGAACTTGCTGTCCTTAGCCACAAACTCCTCAGGGCCAAACTTGGTGTCCTCATGTACTTCGATGTTGATAGCCATCAGTGCATCGAAGTCGCTGGAGCGGCAAAGGTATTTGGCACCATCGGTACTCTGTTCTTCACCCACGATGATGGTTGTACACTCAGAGGGCAACTTGCTGGCTCTCTTCTCTACATGTTCGAAAATATTCTCGAAAGAATCTCTTTCCATAGTCGTATTGTTTTTATGTTGTTTGATACGCCTGCAAAAGTACTGCTTTTCTTTGGAATAGCATAAGATTTTCAAGAAAATTAAACTATAATCTTATTTATTGTTTCGCGCGCGCATACGTATTTATTTTAAAAAAAATATTTATACTACGTTATACTATGTGGCACTTAAAAAGGGTAACTTGCAATGAAGATTTGAGTAATTCGTTACTGAGATTTGAGTAAATTGTAGTCAAGATTAGAGTAATCAGTATGCACCTAATACCTTCCAATCCTCTATCAGGTGGAAGAGGCGAGGCATGGCGGGCTTATAAGAGTCGGGGTAGGTGAGGGAATAGACAAACAGCATCTTTCCGCTCTTGATGAACTTGTCGTAATGGCTATAGCCATCTATCCTAACACCATTCTCATAGACAGGACCTGCGAGGAGGAAGGCGGAGTCTTGCTTGGATGAAGACTTTCCTGCTTTCTGCTTAGAAATCATGATTCTGTCGGAAAGAAGCTTCTCGGCGAGAGAATCGGCGCAAGCTTGGAGATTGGGGCTATAGTTGGGGGTAACATAGCTTTCCAAGATGATGTTGGCGCTATCCGAATAAACGAAGCGGGCATGACCCAAGTATTCATCTCCTTGCTTGTCTTCCTGCTGGAACATGCAAGGATATGAAATGGTATAGCCGAAGTCTGTATCACGATAAGTCTTCAAGGGAGCCGTTCCGATGCGAGTCTTAAACTCGTAATAGGGTGTGCGGATGTCTCCCTTGTAGGTAAGGCTGTAATATACGTTGGCTGCCATCACAAGGATGACGGCGATAATGAAAAACTTCTTCATGTCTTTGCGATTTCTATTGATTACTTATGTGCTTTTTATGATCCATTGGTCTTGTCGCTCCTCGATGGTTTGCGCCAAAGCTTGGTTCATATCCTTGACAATGGCATATTGCGCCTTGCGATAGCTACTCACACTGGAGAATATCGAAGACATCACAAGCACAGCGAAGATAATGAAGGAATGGTATGCTTTCAGTTTCATAATCTCTTGTTTTTTATATCTTATGCAAAAGTACAGCTTTTCTTTGAACTGGCAATAGGTTTTAAATAAATTTATTCTCTTTTTTCAGAAAACTGTGTTACCTTTGCATTGGTATTAAATAAAAAAGTCATGGTTTTGCTTAGTTTTTCGCTAGGCTCAACTGTATAGATAGTGTATGAAACAGGAAAAGAACATAGAACGAATGTTTCGTCAGCATTATGAGAAGATGTATAATCTGGCCAGATGCATCCTCTCTGATGATGACGAAAGCAAGGATGTGGTGAGCGATGTCTTTACCCATATCCTTGCCTATGATGTGGTCTTGATGCCTGAGAGCGAGGAGGGTTATCTGATGCGAAGTGTGCGTAACCGTTGCCTCAACCTGATAGCCCATAAAGGGGTAAAGGAGCGGGTGGCGAAACTGTTGCTTGCTGATGCCGATGTTGTCTTGGCGGAGGATATGGATGAGCGATTGGAACAACTCTTGCTTCTCATCGAAGAACTGGAACCGCCTATCAGAAAGCAAATCTTCCGCTTGCGCTATCTGCAGGAGAAATCCTATCAGGAAGTGGCAGATGAAGTGGGAGTGAGCAAGGTGACGGTGTTCAAGCATCTCTCGAAGGCGCTGGATTGGTTAATTAACAAAGCAAAACAATGACTATCATGAACAAAGAAGAAAAGCTAATGATGCTCTTCGATATCCAGGAGCATCCTGAACGTTATACCGACGAGCAGATAGAAAACTTGCTTGCCGATGAGGAAGTGAAGGACTATTTCAAGGAGCTTGCCTTGGCAAGGATGGCTGGCAGGAAAGCGAAGCCAGAAAAGGTAGATGTGGATGAGGCATGGCAAAAGTTCTCCAGACAGCATTTTTCAGATGAGGCTGAAAGTGCATCCGGTACGACCGTAAGGAAATCGCCTCATTCTCGCAGAATGAAGATAGCTGCTTCCATCGTAGGAGTGATTTTCCTGTCGGGTGTGGCTTGGGCTACGGCAATCCATCAAGGATGGGTGAAGGGATTCTCCTCTCCTGATAATTCCTCTCATATAAATAAGGTGGAGCAAACTTCTGCCTCAGCATCTCTTTCTGCCGATAGCATCAAGGAGGAAGCAATGGCTGCCAAGAAGGATTCACTGGATATGAAACCAATGGTCTTTGACAATGCTGAACTGAAAGATGTGCTTACGCTGTTTGCCTCTTTCTATCAGGTAAAGGTGGAGTATCAGAATGAGGAAGCCCAGCATGTTCGCCTCTTCTTTAATTGGGATAAGCTGCGTTCTCTCCAACAGAATATCGAGATTCTGAATGCCTTTGACCGCATCAATATTTCTTATGAGAATGGATGTTTAAAAGTGAAGTAAAAGTCTTATGAATCAGATAAAGAAAATGCTTTTTTTGAAGATAGAATTGATGATGAAGAATGGGATGAAGGGCTGGTTAATCTTAGCCTTCATCTCCCTCTTCGCCTCTCAGGTGACTTCCGCCCAGCGCATCACCCGACAATATAATAATGTGTCGTTTTCGGCTGCCTTGAAAGATTTGAATGCTCGTCAGGACAAGTATTCCATCAATTTCGTATATGATGAGTTGGAGGATTTCAGAGTGACGAAGAGCATCCGAAACCAGAGCGTACCAGATGCCATCATGCAGCTCATCTGCTTTTATCCCATCAAGATGAAGGTGATAGACCATGTCATCATCGTGGAGTGTATGCAGAAATCTGCCACCAAGATGATAGGACGTATCGTGGATGAACATCATCGTCCTGTGGATTTCGCCAATGTAGCCTTGTTGAATGTCGGGGATTCAGCTTTTATCACAGGAGGCGTGACCAATGAGAACGGTCAGTTTGTGATACCTTGCGAGGCGAAAAGGGCTATCGTGAAGGTGAGTTGTGTGGGGTATCAGACGCTCTCCCGCACTTATAATATGGGCAGGATAGGCAACATGATGATGAAGGAGGCAACCATGAACCTTCAGAAAGTGGTAGTGAAAGGGCATCGTCCACTGTTCAAAACTGAAGGAACTAAACTGGTTGTTGATATTCAAAAATCCGTGTTGAGTGATTTCGGAAATGCGGATGATGTCATAGCCCAACTGCCAACGGTTTCAGGTAGTGATGGTAGTTATTCTGTTTTTGGACGAGGCAATGCGGATATTTATATAGGCAATCGCAAGATGAGAGACAATAGTGAACTGAGTCGCCTAAGTTCCAAGGATATAGCTACTGTTGAAGTAATCAATAATCCAGGGGTAGAATATGATGCTGATACCCATGCTGTTATCAAAATCAACTTGAAGCATAAGCAGGAAGGAGGACTGGGAGTAAGGACTTCTATTTTTGATAGTCAAGGAAGGAAAAACTCAGATACTGAGCAGGTTCAGCTTACTTATGATACTCAGCGGATGAATGCTTTTCTATCTTTTAATAATTCAAGCAGCAGATACCAGACAGATCAGAGCAATACGGAGCAAACTATGGTAAATGACGTGACTTGGAAGATGGAAAGCGAAATGCCTAAGTGGAACTCGTACTATTATAACCAGACTATCAATGGTGGTTTTAGTACAGAACTATTTCGTGGGCAAACGATAGGTGCAAGCATTACCTATTCTCAGGAGACAGACCGCTGGGGAGGCACTTCCACTAACAGAATGTTACGAAAGGCAGACATATTCGAAGACTTGTTTTCGGATATTCATTCTCATGCTCGTTATCACCAATGGATGGGGAATCTTTTCTATGATGGTAAGTTGTCGGAGAAATGGAATGTCATGTTTAATGCTGACATGATCAATCGTGAAAGCAATGATTCTCGATTGAACCAAGAGGCTGGAAGCAAGACTTTTTCTCATGATGCGAAAAATGAGAATGAAACCACGCATCATATTTATGCTGGTAATATCAAAGTCAATTATCAAGCAACAAAGAATCTGGCTTTTAGTGCAGGTACAGATGCAAGTTATATGGAAGAAAAGAAGGATTATTCCGCTTTTGAGAATGAGGAGTCACAAACCACAAGTAGTCTTCATGCTGAGGAGACCAAGCTTGCAGCATTTGCTGGTTGTGATTTTTCCATCGACAAACTGTCGGCTAAAGTAGGTTTGCGCTTCGAGACATTTGAGATGTTATATCGTGATGCCATATCTCAAGATAAATTGGTAGATAAGACGCAGCGTCATCTTTATCCATTCTTCTCCTTGTCATATCCTTTGGGAAATGTGGAGATGGGACTGAGCATGACTACCAAGGTGAAGCGTCCTAGTTATTATGAGCTTCGCAATAGTGAGGAATATTTTAATAGGTATTCTGTTGAGGCAGGAAATCCTTGGTTGTTGCCACAATACACTACGGATATTTCCTATTCTTTGCAATGGCATCAGTTGCGTTTTTCTATGGATTACCAAAGAGTAAAGGATTATATCATATCTACAAACATCATTCGCCAAGAAGAGCCTTTGGTGGCTGTATCTAAGTTGGATAATTTGCCACATTATTCAGCGATGAATGCAAGTGTGTCATATCATACCAATGTGGGAGTATGGGAACCATTTTGTAATCTCAATGTGATGCGTACCTATCTTTCTCTTTACAATTCAGATGGGAGCAAGGTGCGCAATAATACCCCATATATGTCGATGTCGTTTAACAACTACTTCAATTTGTCTCACCATTGGATGCCTTATCTCCTCATAAGTTATAACACAACTGGAAACATGAGGGAGTATCGGGTGCGCCAAACTCTTTGGATTAGCTTGGGTGTGAGCAAGCATTTGGCAAACAATGCATGGATGCTAAGATTGAGTGTGAATAATATCCTTGGTACAAAGGAACGTGAAACAAGGTTTGCCTCGGATTATGCCTTTGACAAAATGAGCTTTAAGGATAACCGCCGTGTCAGTCTTTTGGTTCGCTATACTTTCCGAGATAAGAAACGATATAAAGGTGAAAGTGCGGCAAGTGAGGAAATGGATAGATTGTAATATATCACTTCTGAACAAAAAAACTTGGCTGATGGATTTATTCTAATTCCTCAGCCAAGAAAATACAAGCTTTATAAAGCACCTTTCCAAAATTACATTTCTTTTAAATATCCTACTATTTGTTTTTCTAATATCGGGAGGTCATTAGTAATGACATCCCAAACTACATTGTTATCAACTTGGAAATACTCATGTACAATGTAATTCCTCATACCATTTACTTGTTTCCAAGGAGTTTGAGGATGTTTTATGCGAAACTCTTCAGTAAGCATGTTTGATGCTTCTCCTAAGATTTCGATATTCTTGACCACTGCATAATACATCATGTCATTGGCGATAAAATCCTCAAAGCTTGTGTTTAGAGTATATCGCTTGATTCGCTCGATTGCTTGGAGAATGTGTTCCAAACGACCTTTGTCTCTACTCGGCTCTCTCATATACTAAGATTTTATCACGTTCTACAGATTCTTGGGCAAAGGGCAGAAGAGTGCCTTCTGAAACTAAATCAACTTTGCGCCCTAAGAGCTCTTCCAAGTCAGATAACATGCCAAAGAACTTGAGCCCAATAGGTTTACTCTTGTCCAAGGATACAAGGATATCTACATCACTATTCTGCGTTTCTTCCCCTCTGGAGAAAGAACCGAAGAGCCATGCTTTCAAAACGGGTTGGTTGATGAAATACTGGCGCAATATATCTATAATTGCAAGTTTGCCCATAATTTGTTTGTTTTATTTGTGGCAAAGATACGAATTAAAGTTGAAATAGCAATACTTTTCCGTTATAAATTACTTATTTTAAGAAAATAATATTATCTTTGTGCTGATATAATATAAAAAAGTCGGAGTTTTGCTTAGTCTTTTGCTTGGTTCAACTGTATAGATAGTGTATGAACAGAAAAAAAGACATTGTAAAAAGTAGAGTAAGTCTTATGAATCAGATAAAGAAAATGCTTTTTTTGAAGATAGAATTGATGATGAAGAATGGGATGAAGGGCTGGTTAATCTTAGCCTTCATCTCCCTCTTCGCCTCTCAGGTGACTTCCGCCCAGCGCATCACCCGACAATATAATAATGTGTCGTTTTCGGCTGCCTTGAAAGATTTGAATGCTCGTCAGGACAAGTATTCCATCAATTTCGTATATGATGAGTTGGAGGATTTCAGAGTGACGAAGAGCATCCGAAACCAGAGCGTACCAGATGCCATCATGCAGCTCATCTGCTTTTATCCCATCAAGATGAAGGTGATAGACCATGTCATCATCGTGGAGTGTATGCAGAAATCTGCCACCAAGATGATAGGACGTATCGTGGATGAACATCATCGTCCTGTGGATTTCGCCAATGTAGCCTTGTTGAATGTCGGGGATTCAGCTTTTATCACAGGAGGCGTGACCAATGAGAACGGTCAGTTTGTGATACCTTGCGAGGCGAAAAGGGCTATCGTGAAGGTGAGTTGTGTGGGGTATCAGACGCTCTCCCGCACTTATAATATGGGCAGGATAGGCAACATGATGATGAAGGAGGCAACCATGAACCTTCAGAAAGTGGTGGTGAAAGGGCATCGGCAGGCTTTCAAGATGACATCTGAGGGATTGGTGGCGCAAGTGGAAGGAACTGTCTTGGAGAATATGGGGTCTGCTAATGACGTGTTGAGGCATCTTCCAAGAGTGATGCAAACAGATGGTAAACTGGAAGTCTTGGGCAAGGGTTCTCCGCTCATCTATATCGACAATAAGAAAGTGAAGAACTCTCTGGAACTAGACCGGCTCACATCTTCGAACATCAAATATGTGGAGGTGATAACAGAGCCTGGTGCCGAATACGATGCTACCTATCCGGCTGTCATCAAGATCAAGACGGTAAGAAAGCAAGGTGATGGACTGGGTTTGAAATATCGTCAGGTGTATCAGCGCAACCATGAGAACAGCCATTCCGAGATGCTCGACTTGAATTATCGCTATCATGGATTGGATGTCTTTTCTACCTTATTCTATAGTTTGTTTCAAGGTGATCAAGAACAGCACAATGATACAAAGGCGTATGGCAAGACCCTTATGCACGTAAAGGAAGATTTGACCATCAAGGACAAAAGTGATTATTTCAGTGGTAGCTTAGGTTTTAACTATGTCTTTAACGATAAACATTCCTTGGGTGCCACTTATGAGGGCAGCATCAATCCCTACGGTCGTGGTGGATGGAACTCGGAGATGAATGTTAGGAAGAATGGCAGACCGTCTGACCATCTTCTGAATGAGTATGCCATGCGATACAAACCACTTCCTACGCATGACCTTACAGCTTATTATGCCGGTCAGATAGGGAAGGTGAATATTGATTGGAATGGCGAGTACTATACAAGTGAGAGCGGACAGATACAGGTGTCTGAAGAAACGGAAAAGGATGGAGGAGAAAAGCGTGTCATCCAGTCGGATTATTCAGCGGATAGTTGGATGTATGCCAGCAAGTTGGTCCTGTCGGTCCCTCTATGGAAAGGTTCTTTCAAGATAGGAAACGAATATACAAGTAGTTGCCGTGCCAATCTCTATACCATTGATGAACAGGGAGATAACTTGCCTGGCAAGACAGATGATCAAGTCAAGGAAACCAATCTTGCCACCTTCTTCTCTTATGCCTTGCGTTGGAACCAAGTGGATATGAATGTTGGGCTGAGGTATGAGCATGTATCATCTAATTATCTCAATTTGGGGAAGGATGTATGGGATGAAGACCATAGTACTTCTCTGCCAGATTTAAGCAGGAAGTATGACAACTTCTTCCCGAATGTATCCATTAGTTTCCCTGTCAAGGATGTGAAAGTAAGTACCAGTTACCGCGTCTTGGTTACTCGTCCTTCATATCGGGAACTGAGTAGCAATGTGCAGTACAACAGTAGGTATTTCTACCAAGGTGGCAATCCCTTGCTTCTGCCAACCTACGAGCATGTATTTAGCCTGAACGTTGGTTATAAATGGCTTCAGTTGTTTGCCAACTGGCGATATATAGAGAATGCCTCTTATTGGTGCATCGAACCTTACGAGGATAGCGAGCAAATCTATATGTACTCATATCGCAACTTGAAGCATAGTCAGAGCTGTAGGGTGGGATTGACAGCTGCACCCAAAATAGGATGGTGGCAACCTCAACTGAACATGAGCATGAGAAAGCAGATGATGAAGATAGGTGATATGTCGTATAATCAGCCTTACTTTATAGGTTTTCTGAACAATACATTTGAGATTCCTGGCGGATGGGTCTTTGATATAGATATGGACTATAGGACGCACGGAAATCGTTCCACCATCAAGTTTATGCAACAAGGAGGAGTGGATGTTAGCTTGCGCAAGAGCTTTCTCCATAATCGCTTGAACATAACGATGGAAGGAACGGACATCTTTGCTACTCGTCGCCTATCTTCTAGCTTCATCTTTGGCACAGTAGATAATTCTGTCTGGAAATATACCGATACCCGCAAGTTGGTTTGCTCGATAAGCTATAAGCTGAATGCTTCTCGAAGCAAGTATAAGGGAACGGGTGCAGGTAAGGCAGAGAAGAGTAGAATGTAATGTAATCTCATTTTATGAAGTAAGGTATTTTAAAAATCAAAGTTTATGAAACAGAAGTTATTGATGTTATTCGCTACAGTATGCTTGTTGCTGCTTACGGGTTGTGGCAGTGAGGATGATAAGCGAGAATCACTTCCTTGGAATAGCAAGGATTTGTTTGGTGCCACTTACACGATGGATGATGAGGGCTGCTATGTCTTGAAGGATGTAGTGCCGCCATCACAGAATGAATTGGAAAACAATGTTCTCGGAAAAGGTTGGCAGCCAGTTGCCGTCTATCAGATTCTTCCAAGTGGTAAATTGTCACAAGATGATTATCGGGAGAAAGCATCAAATATTGACTTCGCTTGTCTTTATTTTGATCAAGAAAATCAGCTCTTTGCTTATTATCAGGATTATGCATTAGCTGGTTCTCCATTGTGCAAAAAGCTATGGAAGGAATATACGTATGAGGAGAATACTGGAATCCTGATGCGATATGATGGCTTTGCCTTGAAGAAGGATTGGAGCTATCTGCAAATATTGAAGATAAGGGAGAGTGATAGTCAAACTTATCTCTATACCGTTCAGAGATTGGGAAATCAACCGAGAGAGGATGATGGGGCAGTTCCGGTCTTTGGCGTAGTGGTATATCAGCGCATGTCTGATACAGACTTGAATGATAAGATATATGAATATACGTATGATGTAGACAAAGGTAGGCTTCCAGATAAGGTGGATGTGCCAGAAAGCTGCAAGTTCCACACCCGCATCCAGTATGCTTTCCCTGATGAAGAAAAAGATGGTGCAGGGATTATGTTCCAAACATGTCGTTTGTTGAACTTTGAGTTGACAGATAAAGATGGCATCAATCATTATCCAAGTGACTATTATACCTATTATGATTCTATCGTATGGAAATGCGAAGATTTGCCTGATACTTATGTGAGTGTGAGCAAGAAAGATCATCGTATGGAAACTTTGTGGAGCACTTACTTCTTCCCTAAGGACAAAGAGACCATTGTTACTGCCATGGGTTATAAAAATGGATATCCTGTCTATGAATATTCAAGGAGAATCTATCTCTATAATGATGGATTCTTGGGATATAATTGGAGCGCTTCTCAGTCTATGGCTGATGGATTTACGTTATATTGCGTGTTTGATAAGAGTAGGGAGTTTGTGTTGAGGCATGGTTCTCTTAGCCAAGACCTCCAAAGGTATGAGTATGCAGAATTGTATGATACACCGAAAACACGGATTGATGATGAAAATCCTGAAAGCAATATGGAAAAAGTCCTGGCTGAAGAAAAGGACAACTTGGTGGCTGTAATGGACAAGTTGTATTTGAGTCATGTCACCCTTCGTGAATCAATGAAAACCCAATGCCGGGCTAGGCTCAAGCATCTACCAGATGATGTGGATGTTATCATGACTTGGAAAGATGAGCCAGAGTCTTCTTATGGCTGGGATGACTATAAGGGAACGTATATGGTCTTGGTTCTGAAGATGGATAAGGAGCGACCACAAAACAGCTGCTATTATATCCATGCAGAGCCAGCTGAATAATGGGAAAATATTGAAAGAGGGTGTGGCTTATGACACACCCTCTTTTCTACATGCGATTCTTATAATTGCAGGGTGAGACTTAGGGTTGTCATTTTTCTTTTGGGATTTGACAGACAAATATAAGGAAACTTATCCGCAAGTAACAAAAGTGGAGTTGGGAATGGCTGGCGGTAGGCTGTTGTAAAACGTTTTAGCCTTGTAATAGTCTTCTGAAATCAAAAAGCCTACTTGTTTGTTGCGAGCAAGTAGGCTTTTTGATTTATTAATTTGGATTAATTGCGGTACAATGTATCTTTTTTACCTTTTTCACTAAATCTTTATGGTTAATTGCTTTCTTTTTTGTACTTTTGCAAACATAATCATAAAGGAAATCATGGCAAAAAGAGAATATGTAGAGGCCAACAAGCGTTGGCTGGAAGAGAAAGCTAAGGAGGAGGGCGTACAGGCTCTGCCTCGTGGTATATATTATAAGGTGTTGAAGTCGGGCAATCCAAAGGGTGCAAGTCCAGGCAAGCGTAGCATCGTAACAGCGCACTACACAGGCTGGACCATCAATGGCAAGAAGTTTGATTCCAGTCGTGGTGGTACTCCTTTCGCCATGCGCCTCTCTGACTTGATAGATGGTTGGATTGTGGCTATGCAGCAGATGCACGTAGGCGACCAATGGGAGCTATACATTCCTGCCGAAATGGGATATGGCAAGTTCTCACAGCCAGGCATCCCTGGAGGCTCTACCTTGATATTTGAGGTGGAGTTGTTGGGAGTAGGATAGTCACGATTTACGATACCTTATATTAATAATATAGAGACATTTTTTATGGGGGCAGTTTTAGTCTGTTATGGATTGATTCGTATCTTCTGTGAGTAAAGACGCAATAAAGGCTGTTTTAATCGTAATTGTAATAGCTTTTGTACAAGGCATATGATATTTCATCTTTGTTTTCTTAATAACTTTTCTGCCTTTTTCACGCTTCCTGCTTTCAATATCATTTGCTTCACTTCCTCATATTTTTCGGCATATTCCGGATGACGCTCGATGAAGATGCGGCAAGCTCGGTCGATGAGTTTGTGATTGATGAGCTTGGCGTTCACCATCTTGTTGCCTTCCACTCTGCCTTGGCGTATTTGTAAGCTCGTGCTAATCATGTCCAGTATCATCTTCTGCGAACTTCCTGCTTTCATTCTTGTGCTGCCTGTCACAAACTCAGGCCCTGTGAAGACTTCCACGGGATAATCAGCTTGCTGGGCAATGGGAGAGTGAGGATTGTTGACGATGCATCCCGTAGGGATTCCTTCTGCCTTGCAATGTTTCAAGATGGAGAGTACGAAGGGGGTAGTGCCGCTGGCAGAGAAGCCGAGCACGAAGTCTTTTGTCGTTATCTCCTTGTCTTGCAACTGTTTCCATCCATCCTCCAAGTCATCCTCACGAGACTCCTTGGTTTGCGTGAGGCATCCGATACCGCCAGGGAAGATGGCTTGTATCTGAGTGCCGTCAATGCCGTAGGTGTTTTGTACTTCGATGGTGTCGAGCGTTGCAAGTCTTCCGCCAGTTCCGCAACCGGCATAGAAGAGTCTTCCGCCGTTCTTCACTTGCTGTTCGATGGCGGATATCAATGGGTTGATGGCAGGCAAGGCATCCTCTATCGCCAAAGCTACCTTCTTGTTCTCTGTATTGATATGGGCAGTCAGTTCCTCTATGCTCATTTCTTCCAGATGCTCGTAGAGCGAGCTTTGCTCCGTGATTCTACTTTCCTTGTTCATGATGTTTTCTCCTTCTTATGTAACGCATCTTCTCCTTTCCTGTGAGATAACTTTTCCTCCTTATATGATAATCCTCCTATTCTTTTGCCAAGAAATAGACCGGTGAGTTTCTGGCTCCTTCCTTGATGAGGAAGCCGGAGTCCACGAGGCGGTTGAGCCAGTTGAGTGCCGTCTGCTTGCGGATGTAAAACTCTCGTTCCAATACTCGGCGATTGATGGAGCGGTTGGTCTTGAGGTATTCTCTGATTTTCTCCTTGAGCGTTTCCTCTGAGAAAGGGTAGGACCGAGAGGAATATTGCGATTTCTCAAACTTTACTCTTCGCTTCACCGTCTTCAGAAGATCGGCATTGGGACGAAACTTGATGCCCCTTACGCTCACGTAGTCGGCACGAACCTTGCTGTCTGGCTTCAGCTCATCCATGTCGAGGTCGGCAGACAGGGATAGGTATCCGATGCCTGGAATGTTGACTCTTCTACCTTCTTGTAAGTCTTCCTCTATGATGTCACGTAGTTTCATTAGCACGCTGGTAGCTTCCGCTTCGCCAATGCAACTATGTTTGGCAAGTCGTTCCACCATTTGGTTGTCCGTCATCGCTGGTTCTTCGAAGACATGAGCGAATCTGCGGGTCTCCCCTTCACCTCCTGCATTGGGCAGGTAATGTATTTCGTATTTGATAGCCATAATTGTCTCGCTTTTATTTTGTTAAGATTGTATGCAGCCACAAAGGTAAGCATTTCTTCTGATAATAACGAATGTTTGGACGGAAATATAATGATAGTTGGGCGGAAATATAATGATAGAAGGTGAAAGATATATCAATAGCAGTTGAAAGATACGTTGGAAGCGGTTGAAACATGCACTGGAAGTCCTTGAAAGATACTATAGAAGTTGTCGTAGAGATAAGGTTATGTCTTTGGGATATATTGATTCGTTGACCGCCCAACAGCTGTTGTGCGCTCGCATAACAGCTGATATGCACACGCACATCACGTGTTGTGCACACGCCAATCAGGTGTTGGGCGGTCTTTTTGGTAATGGTGTCTGGTCTTTGTTGGTATTACCGATAAAAAACCGTGAGTGGCAAAATCGTTATCCACGGTTTTTGTAAGTCGCATATTATTTCACTTTTTCAACACATAAAATTTTGCGGTCTCACCCTCTGGCTCATTTCCAGCAGAGTCAGTCAATACAATACTGTTGGCATCCTTCACCTTGTAGAAGGTATGTTCACCGCTTGAAGGGCGCACAAGCATCAGAACATTGTTGTCAAGCACTTGGAATGTGCCGCTTGCCTCGTCATGTCCGTCCTTGCGGTTAATGTAATCCTGCTGCAACTGATAGGTGCTGTCTGCATTAATGGTGAGCACCGTCTTTATGCCTGGACCGTCTGCCGATGGGAAAGTACCCTCGTATGTTCCGGCTACAGAAGCCAAGTCCACATTGCTGTCACCGGTGGTTGTGTAACCAGCCATATCTGTGGAATCCTTTTCCACCTCACTGTGGGCAGTTTTCTTGCCAGTGCAAGAAGTAAGAGCTGCAAGAGCAGCAACTGCCAAAATCATCAAATTCTTTTTCATACTCTTCTCAGTTAATTATGTTTCATTACTATTTTGCGAATACATCGCTATGAGTTTGCAAAAGTATATAAAAGTGTCGGCAATGATGAATATTTTCAGAGAGATTAACAAAAAGTTTACGCAAAAGACTTGTTCTCACTTCATTCAGCGAATATCTCTATAACATAAAAGTTGTTATAATTGCAGCAAAAATTCGGAGCACCAGCATAAACCTGTGTTAGGCGTAGATGTTAGTTAACCTAAACAGGAAGAACTTTACATCAATTACTTCATGCAGCTGTGCTCTGAAGAGTTTGAACTTAGCATTGGCTGCCACCACATACTGTTTTGTTCTTTAAAAAGTTAAGTGGTGTTCTTTTTGGGGACAAAGATACGTATAAAATTCGTAATTAACGCAAAATGAGGAGGAAAAGTTTGTTTGTTTCAGCAAATTATTGTAATTTAGCACCGTTGAACTATATTCTAGTGATGATAGAAAGAGGTTATAATGGTATTTAAACAGAAAAAAAGAATGAAGAAGAATCATAGAAATAAGAAAATAGGATGGGGCATAGTGGCAGCCCTGTTGCTCATCATCGCCATCGTGGGTGGCGGCAGTAGCTATATGCTCAAATATTCTTTGGGCTATCCCCAGCAAGATAGAAAAACGGCTGAGGCTCAGCGTGAACGTATTCGTAAGGAATGCCCTTGGACAGTGGCATGGATGGATTCTGTTTATCAGAACCATGCAGTCAGGGATACCTTTGTGGTGATGCCATCGGGCTATAAGGCACATGCCATCTATCTCTATGCACCCAAGCCAACCGATAAGACGGCGGTAGTGGTGCATGGCTATAAGGTGCGTGCCGAGGGTATGCTCCATATCGCCTATCTCTACAATCACGATATGGGATATAATGTGCTCCTGCCAGACCTCTATGGTCATGGCGAGAGTGAGGGCGACCATATCCAAATGGGATGGAAGGATAGATGGGATGTCATCCGATGGTCGGAAGTGGCAGATGATGTCTTCTCTCATACCCAGCAAGTGCTGCATGGCATTTCGATGGGAGCAGCTACGGTGATGGCGGTATCGGGTGAGAAGACTCCCGATTACGTGAAATGCTTTGTGGAGGATTGTGGGTATTCGAGCGTATGGGATGAGTTTGCTGCCCAGCTCAAGGAACAGTTCGGCTTGCCATCTTTTCCATTGATGAATACCACCTCCGAACTCTGCAACTTGAAGTATGGTTGGTCGTTTGCTGAGGCTCAGCAGATAGAGCAGGTAAGGAAGAGCACCAAGCCGATGCTCTTTATCCACGGCGACAAAGATGACTTCGTGCCTTATCGTATGCTTCAGCCGCTATATGAGGCAAAGACGAAAGGCAAGAAATCCATCTTCATCGCCAAAGGCTCCATCCACGCGATGGCTTATCGCGACCATCATGAGGAATATACCCAGAAGGTAAAGGAGTTTTTGAAGTAAGGAGTTAAGCCTTGTTGCCCTAACATTGTCTTTTCATCACCAAGTCTGCGAGCACGATGGCAGATTCCTTCTCATCCCTTGGCGCATCTTTCGGTTTCCATGCTACGATGAAGCGGACATGGGCGGCGGTTACCTTATAGCCTTTCAGCTCCCATTTGCCTATGCGCTCCTTCATCTTGATGGATAGCTGGGCGATGTCTCTGCCTGTCGTGGGGAGGCTGAGGCAATGGTCGTGGTAGGTAAGAATATTACCACTTCTTTGCGATAAGATCTCGTTCTTATGAGGCTTGGAGAAACCTAAGTTTACGTCCTTGTGGGAGAGCTGGAGCACTATCTCATCTGGCTCGGTATAGGCTTTGCCGTCATAGAGATGCTGGGCATTGTGGATGCCGTCGAAGAGATTGCCATTGGTATGGATGGTGAGCGTTTGCTTGGCACGAGTCATACCCACATAATATCGGCGCAGCACGTCATCGGTAGGATGTTCGGGTTGAGTGATGAGCATGAATACATGGTCGAACTCATGGCCTTTTGCCTTGTGGATGGTACTTACCACGATGTCCGATTTCTTGATGTCGCAGAAGTCTTCTACCGATGATTCAAACACAAATTCTCTGAGGTCGCTATAGTATTTGGCACGATTGGTTTGCTCAAATATCTGAAGACTGCGGCGCAGGTATGGCAAGGCTTGACTGGCGGCATATTTCTGGAAAGTCTGATGCTTGGCAGCCTCCCAAATGTCATCTGAGATGATAGGAGATTTCGTCTCCTTGATGCCTTGGTCTATATGTTTCAAGAAGTATCTTACCTCGGCAAGATTCCAAAAACGCAAGCCATCCATCGACTGTACTAACTTTGCCTTGATGCCATGCTTATGGAGGAGGGCGAGCATAATGACTGCCTCCTCATTGGTTTGAGTGAGAATGCTGATAGACGATGATTCCTTAGGGATTGAACCATCGGATGAACCGAGTTTTGATGATGAAGTAATACTTTCTTGTAATCGTATAACGTCTTCTACTATTGGTTGATACATGTATACGACTTTATCGTTGATGTCGTAAGGATGCTTCACGATTTTGACCTCGCCATCTTCTTGGCTCATGGAGATGATAGGCGTTGACTTGATGCGCTGTCTGATGCCTCTGGCGAAATCGTTGGCAGCATCTACGATGTGGCGATGGCTGCGATAATTCTCCGTCATCTCAATGAATCGGCTATTCTCGGTTTGGGTCAATTTGTAGAGATATTGCGAATTGGAACCTCTGAACTCGTAGATGTTTTGGTCGTCATCGCCCACGGCTATCACCCTCATTTCTTCGTTGGCATGCATGAGGGCAGTAACCAGGGCATAATCATCCTTGCTCATATCCTGTGCCTCGTCGATTACGAGCACTGTCTTGCTGATGCGATTAGGCTCCACTTCTCCTGTATTGATCATTTCTGCCGCTTGTCTTACCACGTCTCCCGACTCGTCCAGATTGCCCACTCTGCCCAGCAGGTCGAAGCAATAAGAATGGAAAGTCTTGATCTCTACAAAGTGGGCGGCGTTGCCGATGAGCTGCATCAGGCGCTGTTTAAATTCGGTGGCTGCTGCACGAGAGAAGGTGAGCATCAAGAGTTGCTCATGCTTTACATCTTCCAATAATAGGAGAGAGGCTAACTTATGTACGAGCACACGAGTCTTGCCACTGCCAGGGCCGGCAGCGACTACGATGCAGCGAGACTCATGGTCGTCGATGATAGCTTTTTGTCGCTCGGAGAGCATTCCGAAGAGTTGCTTATACTTAGATGGCGTTACATTGCGCTCTATCTCAGCCTCTCGGTTGCCCTTGAAATACTTGGTGATGAAGCGGTGATAATCCATCTGGAAGTAATCTTGCACATATTGTAGGGCGGCATCATAATCCCTGACCATCAAGTTGGCATATTCGCCCACGATGTGAATTTGCTGTATCTTCTGCTTGTAGAATTCATCGAGCATACGATAATCCTCTAGCTTATAGCGCAACTTTGGCTCCTTCTTGCGATGAATTGCCATGGCATTGTAGAGCACCAAGAAGCCTCCCTCTAATTTCATGGCTCCAATCTTGGAGAGATAGAGCAGGGCTTCCTCCACATCCTCCAGTTGTAGCGATGCAAAATCGCAGAAGAGGGATTGGTTGCTGGATTTCAGGTCGTTCAAGAGTTCTACCACAGAGAATTGGAGAGGCTTCGAATACTCAGCCGCTAATTTGATATTCTCTCCTGTTTTAGTTTCTTCCTTCTCTGCCAAGCTATAAAGTCTTTCGATGATGAATCGGCAAACCTCAATGCGTCTCTCAAAACGCTTGATGATGGTATCGATGTCTTTGTCTCTGGTCACGATAAGATTTCGAATGCCATCTTCCTTCTTGTGCGCATATCCCTTCACCACTAAGAAGTATAGCAGTGTGCGGATTTGCTTTTCGGTGGATGTTGTGATGCCGTCATGCACGGCATTGTCGTTGAACTGCTTGTATGTGATTTGCAGCGAATCATCCGGAATATGTTCCAGGATATATCTCTCCAGCTTGGCGTATTTCTCCAGCATCTGTTGAGGCTTGCGTTGGGTGTCGCTGATGTCTTGCAGGTAGGCTGATATGTCACGAGTATCGGCAAGGATACCTTCTTGGCGCATTCGATCCACGGCAGAGATGACATCTCGCTTGCTCAGTCCCAAGATGTCGGCAAGGTAGTCGATGCGGGATTCTGCCTCGCTGTCTTGTGCCCTGGCGATATGCTTCTGTGTGATGAGCGACTTGATGATGCGCACGGCATTCTGGATTTCATCTTTTGAGAAGAGGGGTGATTCGGTAAGACGGAGTCTTGCCTCGTCCATGTTCTTGACGGTGATGCCAGTGGCATAGACATGCGGAATGTTATTGCCGCGCTCTATGTAGCCGCTTTGTTCGAGGGCTGAAAGGGCGGTGCGAACACGTGTCTCAATGTCAGAAACCGAATCATCCCAACCGGCTTGGCGAGCTATCTCTAGTGCAGAGCAACTTACATAGGGACGCTTCTTGGTGAAATCTTTAATAGCTTTCCATACTTGTTGTATCTCGCTGATGCTCAGTTTGGTTTGGTTGAGTAGAATAAAGTGCTTGTCTAAGTCTTCATCGCTATAGAGTACAAAGCATTTGGCATGGAGGTGTGGGTCTCTTCCTGCACGCCCTGCCTCCTGTACATAGTTCTCCAAAGAGTCGGAGATGTCGTAGTGGATGACCAATCCTACATCGCTCTTGTCCACACCCATTCCGAAGGCGGATGTAGCAACGATGATGCTTACCTGGTCGGTCATGAAGGCATCCTGATTGTGTATTTTTTCATCGGCATCCATCTTGCCATTATAGGGCAGGGCAGTCATGCCGTCACGAGTCAACTTCATGGCGAGTTCTCGGGTTCGCTTGGTTCGGGATACGTAGATGATGGTAGGGCAGTTTGTCTCCTCCACAAGATTGCGCAGGAGGTTGTATTTGTCTCCATCGCTATCCACGTGGATCACGGAATAGTGCAGATTGGTACGTGAGGCGGAAGAGGCGAAGAGCTGGAGGTCGCTGCCCAACCAGTGCTTGAAGTAATCGCAGATGTCTTGCACCACCTTCTGTTTTGCCGTGGCGGTAAAGCAAGATACGGGTATCAGCGTGCGACCGCCATTGCGAGCCATCTCATCCTTTCCGAACTTTCGTTCTTGATATTCCTTGATAAACTTGCCGATGTAGAGATAATCCACACGGAAATCTTGTCCCCAAGCAGAGAAACAGTGAGCCTCATCTATCACGAATCTCACCACATGACGAGCCATCAAGATGCGCTCGATGGTCTTGGAGCGCAACATCTCAGGGGCTATATATAATAAGGTGGCATCTCCGCTCTGCACTCGCTCTATGGCAAGGCTGCGAGAGATAGGGTCGAGGAGACCGTTGATGGTTACAGCGTCAGTGATGCCTCTGTCGGCGAGATTGTCCACCTGGTCCTTCATCAGCGATTGCAGTGGCGAGATAACTACGGTAAGGCCATGTACGGTTCTGCCATCCATCAAGGCTGGCAATTGGAAGGTGAGCGATTTGCCACCGCCAGTAGGGAATATCGCCAATAGCGACTGCCCATCTACTGCTGCCTGAACCGCATTCTCTTGCAATGGCTCGCCATCATAAGTGCGGAAGGCATCGTAGCCAAATATCTGTTTCAGGTTATGGTGAATGTTGAGCATGCGATGGCAATACTCGCAACCTTCGGTGCATCGGTGATGGCAGAGCGTGCTGATGATATGCTCTACCTCTGGATAATTGTGGAGCACCCATCCTGGGGTAACGGATAGGTAATCGTCTGTTCCAATCAGAGCCAAGGCGTATGCCAAGCCGCAAGGCGACAGAACGATGAGAGAGGCTATGTCGGCATGGGCGCAGATATGATTCTTGTATTCGGATAGAATCGTATCTGATACCTCTTTGATAGCATCGGATGAGGTTCCAGTGGCTCCAACATATATCAGGAATCCTTTGAATTCCTCTTCCTGCTGAAGCAATAGCGTAAAAATCCTCTTCTTATTCTCAGAAAGCTTATTCCATGTTGCTATTTCATCCATCAATAGCTCCTTGGCTTTCTCGCAGTCGTTCACGGGATTGTTCATCTGCTCGCTCATCAATTTATCGTCCTTTACCAGATGATGATAAGGATGTTTTGGGAAGAGGAGCGGAGAGAGGTACAGGGTATCTATGAGGATGCCATTAAGTTGGAGATAGTGGGCATCGTGATGGATGATATTATGTCCACAAATGAAGTCCACCTTTCCTTCTTCCAAAAACTTCTCCAATTCCGTCTTGGACGCTTGGTGAAAGGTAGCTCCGTCATATCGCAAGGCTCCGATGTCGTGTATCTTATGGTCTTTCAGTCCCACTTCGGTATCAACAAAGGCGATATGATCTTTTCTGGCATCATTGAGCTCGATGTCAGAGACTACAGGCTCCGCTTCCTGCTTGGTGGCAGAGTCAGAAGCTTTCACATTCTTTTTTCCAAAGATGATACTGAATATCGACATATATCTTGGTGTTTATTGGTCTTATCTTATGCAAAGGTACAATAAAAAGTTGATAACCAACAAGATTTCCTATGTTTTTTCTAATTTACTTTAAACTTCTTCTTTTTTCTTTGTCTGATTAAAAATAAAATAGTATCTTTGCATTACAATTTAAAGTATTGAGCTATGATAGTAAGAGAACGAAGAAAGCGAATCTATCGCAAGCGTATACCATACGGTATGCAAAACTTTGAGGATGTAATGAAAAGGGATTGTTATTATGTAGATAAGACTCCTTTTATCGAGGATATAGAAGATTCTAATATGTACTTCTTCTATATTAGGCTACTAAGCTCCATAAGCTTGGAGTGATATACCGAGGCGCAGATATGGTGACTTGTGAAGAAATATGACAGAAATAACGGAAGAACAGCGCAGCAAGATTATGGCTTCGATTCATTCCAAGAATACGAAGCCAGAGATGATGGTGAGGAGGTATCTCTTTGCCTGCGGCTTCCGTTATCGTGTCAATTATCGCCGCTTGCCAGGTACGCCGGATATAGTGCTTCGCAAATATCGCACATGCATCTTTGTGAATGGTTGCTTTTGGCATGGGCACGAGAATTGTGACAAGTATCGCCTGCCCAAGACGAATGTGGAGTTTTGGAGCCGTAAGATTACCCGCAATAAGGAGCGGGATATCGAGGTACAGCATAAGTTGGCAAGGATGGGGTGGCATGTGATGACTGTCTGGGAATGCCAGCTCGATACAAAGGAAAAGAGAGAGCGTACACTCATGGCTATAGAGTATACGCTCAATCATATTTATCTGATGGATAGAGAGAAAGCTGATTCTTTAGAAGTATTGGAAAACAAGCCTTATCAATTGCCAGAAGACGATGGTGTGGCTATGGCAGCAGAAGAGATTCATCGGGGTTAATCAGGGTGTCATCTTCTTTTTATGGGCAATATTTTATGTAATATGTAATTAGTCTGCAAAAGATGGTGCTATTTGTAGAAAAAGTATTATCTTTGTTCCCATTAATAACTTAATTATTATATATTAAATGAATTTTTATAAGACATTGGGCTTGAAAAACAGCCGAATAGACGTGGCTGATGCTTTGCGAGGATTGGCTGTAGCTGGTATTATTTTGTTTCATTCTGTAGAGCATTTCAACATGTGGGATGGTAGCATTACGCATCCATACGCCTTGGCATGTGATGATGAGGTGGCTGATGTGATGGCATTGCTGCTATCGGGCAAGATGTATGGCATCTTTGCCTTGCTCTTTGGATTGAGCTTTTTTATCATGAACGATAACCAACAGCAAAAGGGGAGATGCTTCTCTGGCAGATTTGCTTGGCGAATGTTTCTGTTGGCTCTCTTAGGTATCGTTAATACAGCTTTCTTCGATGGAGATATTCTGTTCTCCTATGCCATATACGGCTTGTTGCTCATTCCGCTCAGCTATCTACCTTCCAAGTATTTGTGGGGTGTGGTGGCATTTCTGTTTGTTCAGCCTATTGAGATCTATTCCTTGCTGACTGGGTGGCAAGTGGATATGTCGGCGATGGGGGATGTATATGGCGAGATGGCGGAAGCGCATCACCATGGTACTTTTTGGGAGAATGCTTGGGCCAATCTACAGTATGGTCAGGTGGCTACCTATTATTGGTGTATGGTGAAGGGAAGACATACCCAGACCATTTGCCTCTTTGTGTTAGGCATGTTGGTGGGTAGAAATCGCTGGCTATATAATGAGAACAATAACTTGCAACTATGGAAGAAGGTTCTCCTTGTTTCCATTGTAGTCCTTATCATCGGGGGCGTTTGTGATGTCTGCCATTTACCAACATACGGTCTTTGGCTTTCTCCGATATACAATTTCTTCATACTTTCCTTCATCGTTTCAGCATTTGTGTTGTTATGGTATGGCAAGGAATGGTTTAGAACGGGATTGTCTTTCTTGCGCCAGTTTGGAAAGATGAGTCTCACCAATTATTTTTTGCAGAGCATTATTGGCTGTGGATTGTTCTGCTATTATGGTTTCAACTTGCAAGCCAAGTTGGGCATTACTTATGCCGTACTTGTGGGTATTGCAATGGTGGTAGTACAGTGTGTCTTTTCTAATCTATGGCTCAAGTATCATTCTCATGGTCCTTTTGAGGGAGTATGGAAGAAACTGACATGGATCAATAGAAAAGGATGATAGATGAAGAAACTCTCTAAAAGAATTTGAATTAAAAGAATCCTGGCTTTGACACAATACTTATTGTATAAGAATGTCGAAGTCAGGATTTATAATAAGTAGCGTGCTACCAGAGTTGCTGTCATGCCAAGAGCAGCTAAAGTCATTCTTTCTATCATATTCTTTAGTCGATTATATGTTATTATTCTTATTTTCGTTTGCAAAGGTAGGGATAATTGCAGAATATGATTTTAATATAACGGAATAGAATAAATAAAGAGAAATGAATTGTAAAAAAGTTTCGGATTAAAATTATAGCAGATACTCCATTAGATAGAAATTGCGTGCCGAAGAAAAAAACAGTACGTGCCGAGGAAAAAATATTTTCTTCGCGATGAAATTATTTTTTCCTCGGCACGTACTGTTAAAGGGGAGATAAGGCTAAGCCAAAAGCAGGCTTCCGCCTTATCGTGAAATTGTCAATATAAATTCCGATCGATGGATTTTATATCAATTCTAGAATCTTGTCGATAATCTTCTCTACGGTAGATGAATCAGTGGCTTCATTGAGTTTCTGATTAATCTTTTCTTCCACCTTCTTGCTCACTTTGTCGGCAGCTTTGTCGAGAGCCTTGTTAGCTTTGTCTTCCAATTTCTGTTGTAAGTCAGAGCTAGCGTCGTCGTCACCAGTATTGGCGTTCTCGTCTACAGAAGTAGAGGAGGAGCCATCCATGGCAGAATCATCTGATGAAGAGGAAGATTCCTCAATGCGGAGGTTGTCGCCCATTTCTAGTGCTTTTACCATATCATCGGCATTCATGGTGTAAACCTTGCCGAGAATACCGAAACTGACGGTGTGCTCCTTGCCATCAAATTCCACTGTACCTTTGGAGCAGATGATGTAGTTGTGATACTGGAAGAGCTGGTCCATCGCCTCGTCCATGACGGTGCCTGCCATCATCTTTGCCACAGAGCGCATGGCCTGAGAGAAGAAGTTGTTGTCGGTGGTTTCGGTAGCTTTCTCTACAGCCTTGCTTACCTCTGTGCGCACCTTTTCCTTGTGGGCGTCGGCACCTGGGTTGGTTACGGCTAACATCAGGATGATGAAGACGACGAGGCCGAGGATGATCTTCCAGAGCGTCTTGCTCGATTTCTTCTGAGGCTGCTCTGGCTGATAGCTAGGAGGAACGGTTCCCGTTGTGGCTTCTTCTTGGGTAGCTTCGTTGTCACGAATGGCTTCGGCTGCTTCCAATACAGTCTTTAGTTCTTCTACTTTCCAGGCTGGAGTCCAGTCTGCCATGCCCTGAGCCCAGACTAGGGTCTCGGGAGTGATTGCTTTTTGGGCTAGTTGGTCAAGGCTGAATGGTCCTGCCTGCTGCCCGTTCTTGTCTATGATAAAATATTCCATTTTTCTATTCTATTATTTAATGTGTAGCTTTCCACCAGCCTGTCTTCTCTCTTCCCTTGATGGCTACGCTGTTCTGGCTTGGGTCGGAAATACTGAGTCCACTATAGCTTTTTACTCGTATTTCTTCTCCTTGATTGACAAATATGTAAGAGGCCACTTTCTCTGTGCTCTGCGCAACCTTTACGGTAGCCTTGAGCTGGGCGGTGAACTGTTCCTTCAGATAGCCTGATGGCTTGAGACTGTCTACATATACGCCCAAGTCATAGAAGATGTTAGGGCGGAATCCGCCAAGTGGCTGGATGGAGTCGAGTGGGATGGAGAAGTTGAGCGTATAACTGGCATTGATTTCCTTCATGATGCTTGCCAACTTATCCATCTGTCGGCAGTCGATGGCAGCCAGGTTGCAATAGGGAGCGTCGCTCTTGGCATAAAAGTTGACCGAGCCTGATACGATGCCAGAGTAACTTGGGGCTGTACTGATGAGTGAACTCCATATCGTCTTGTATGGCATGCCTATTGATATGACCTCGCTGCTTGATGCTATCAGGAAGTTGGTGGCGTCCTTCAGTTCGTAGGCTGTCTCCACATTGCCCATGTAGCAGGCATCGAATAGGATGTATTGCATCTTGATGCCGCTCTGCTTGATGCCTTCTGCCAGGGTGGCTACGTCAATCTTTGCATCATCCAAACTCACACTTCCGAAGAAACGACTCTTGGGATGATCTGGGTCATCGCCAAACTGGATGCTGCCCCAATAGTCATAGTTGGAAGATGTGCCACCTAGGTTGGGGCGAGCATGGTAAGGATAGTTCATCCAGTCTGCTGCATAAGTCCATCCGCATCCATGGCATCCGATAATCATGGCATAGTTGAGCGCTTCAGCCTGCTGCTTCACTTCGTTGATGAGGCTAGCCATACCTTCTGCCGAATTGTAAAAGGCACCATCGGTATACTTCTTCAGCGTGTCACGAACCACCGCCTTCTTGCTGTCATCATATTTCAGTTCGAAGAGGTTGCTCTCCTGGGAGTTCCTGCTCATGAATACCAAGACACGTGCATTCTTTAGGCCCTTTTGTGTTTTGATGCCTGCGCACATGCTGTCTACGTTGGCTCGCAAGTTTTCATAGAGACCTGCCGTATTGCTGCTGCCGCTCCATGGCATAAAGACAAGGAGAGTTTGGCGGTTGACGCTGTCCACATCAAAAGCCTCGTCCCCGCAACTCGTGTAGCCGAGTAGGAGCGAACTCATACATATTAATAAGGTGAAAAGCTTTTTCATCATCTATGTATCTATTGTTGGATGAAGAAAAAGAGAACCAGAGAAATCTCTGCTAACGAGAAAGTTCTCCAATTCTCTTATTCTTGAATAATTATCTAATAAAACTTATAGATTACTTCTTCTTCAGCTCCTCGATGGTTGCCTTCAGGGCGGCGATCTTCTCTACAGAGTCGCTTTCCTTCTTGCGCTCCAAGGCAACAACCTTCTCAGGGGCATGAGCCACGAAGTTCTCGTTGCTGAGCTTCTTGCGAACGCCCATCAAGAAACCTTCCAAGTGCTTGAGCTGTGCCTCTGCCTTCTCTATCTCGGCAGCTACGTCGATGAGGTCGCCCAATGGTACGGCAAACTCGTCGGTGCCTACCATGAAAC
>OOCQ01000257.1_pt1 | contig 47916 bp, 45 predicted proteins | sample 1671121 | NCBI WGS metagenome assembly OOCQ01 (sample SAMN06348124, study PRJEB24527) | human gut metagenome | biome: human gut; feature: ankylosing spondylitis patient; material: feces | host: Homo sapiens | place: China | collected 2015-10 | reverse complement strand
AAATCTGTTTCCAAGTTTCTTTCTTCATAATTTTCTAGTTTTTTTAGTGATTAATAAAGTGAGTGAAATGTAACTAGTATGAACAAACCAATGTTCTTGATTACAGTTGCAAAGGTACTACATTTTTCCGATACCACCAAATTTCGGCATTGAGTTAAGTGTTAAGCGGCATTAACATTTCAAGGATATTCTGTTAAAGAAAAAAACTCATAGCTTTGTGGGGCAGAACTCATAGCTTTGTGCTCTACAAGTCATAGACTTTAGGTATGCCAGTCATAGTCTTTAAAGCTCATCAAGCAGCATCGCTATTCATGGAAATGAGTGACAGTGACAATTACAGTTTTATTATCCTCTCCTTGTCATCACGTGCGAAATTGTAAGCTTAGGTTTTATATTTATATATATAAAATATTATATATAAATATAACTTTTCTTCTTACTCTTTTCACCCCATTATCACCCTGCGGAAAATAAAACTGTAATTGTCACTGTCACTCATTTGGTTCTGAAAAAAAGTTTGAGTTTTATTTGGTGGTTCCAATTTTTCTTCATATCTTTGCCCCGTGGAAAATTGACATCTTTGAGCCCACTTCCCTAAAAACCTAGTGAGTCCCTGAGTTTGACCATTTTTACCATACTAACAAGAATATAAACTTAAAAACATAAAATTTTCATGAAAGAGGCATTTAATATACCTAGTAGGTTAGTTTACCCCTTCAAGCAGAGCTATGATGAGTACAAGCATGAGGGGCTAAATCTGTTTTTGGAGAAAATGTACAAGGTGGCATTAAGAGAGGGCTATCTTGAGTTTAAAGACCCCGTTCAGGCTTTTAATACAGCCTACTATATAGCATCGGCACTATATGCTACTCCTCATTTGGATTTAAGAGCAATGACAAAAGAGGTCAGCTATGCTCTGCGTACTCATCTGTCAATTGATAATTCCACAATTCCATTTCCACCTGGTTTTCCATCGTCTAAAGCTCGATTGCCATTAACTCATACGATGCTGGTTAGATGGATGGTTTATGCCATCTTGTTCTTGCAGGATAGTAAGACCGAAGCAATGGATGAATATCTTGAAGGATACAGAATGAGATTGGAGCAATTGGGAACCGAGGTCTACGAGGGTAATGAAGAAGAAATTGACTTTGTCGGCAAGTTTCCTGGTATGATAGACTCCTGCAATGAGAGATTTCACACAGACTTGTATCCTAATATCAAGGTGGCTCAGCTTAATGAGTCTGACTGGAAAAATACTATCAGTAAGTACGATGAGCAAACCATTGACCTACTTATGACATTCTTTAGGACCAAAGAAGAGCAGCATGCTTTTCTAGATTGGATGTATAAGTTGGATGATGATTTACCTTTTTGATAAAACACAATAATATAAGGAACGATGAAATTTACACAAGAGAAATATAATGAGCTTTCTGCTCGCATAGATGCAGGTGAATTCTTGGTGGCTAAGCCTGGTGATGATGTATTACCTGCTTTGCCAGAACATGCGGATGATGACATGCAATCATTTTATAATGACTGCAATGAAGTGCTGTCTTCCTACAAGACTAAGGTAGAGGTATACGAGCAGAAAGCCAAAGCTGCTATCGATGCCGCCAATGCCAAGGGATTGGCAGATATGGCTAATGCCGTCATAGCAGATTTTGACCATAAGCTTGCCAATGATTTTGAGGAATATAAACAGACGGCAGAGGGGCGAATCAAGAAGCTGCGCGACGATTTGGCTGAAGCAAGAGAAATATCGGATAATGCTTTGAAAAGATGCGATGATTTATCTGCTAAAGTGGAAATTTTAGATAGAAAAAAAACAGAATATGAGCAATTGTATCAGAACTTACGAGGTTCAGTATTGGCAAGTGGGGATACGCAGGAGCAGAATGAAGTGGCGAAGGAGAAAGACAATGAAATTAGGAAACTCAAGGAACAACTAAAGTCTCAGGAACAGGAAGCCTTGGCAAAAATGGCATTCATGATGATAAATAATGGCATTGCATATTTGGTTAACATCAATAAGGTAAAGGAGGAACAGGCAACTTTTGGAGAAAAGGTATTGAAGCATCTTCTTGATGGGGATTGCAAAATGGCAATCGGTGATCAGAACGATGACAAGCTGAGATCTGCTATATCTCGTATTTCTGACAAGAGAGAGGCGGCTCTTGATGAAAAGAACGAACTGCTGGAGAATAGAGCCAGAGCTGCTGCCCAGCCTGCTATGGTGCATAATGAAATCAAGCAGGTGGTACTGGGCGATGGCAAATTCTTGGAGAATCCATCGGCTGGAGACATAACTAAATTCTTAAAGGAGGAGTGATATGATGAGCGAAGAGGATAAGGAGAAGATGGAGTTGCTGAAGCAGCTCTTTGGCAATGCCGACATCAAGGCGGAGCAAATAGTGTTTGGGCATGGGGTCTACGTGCATCATGCAGAGCATGTGGACCATCACTATTATTCATCATCGGAGACTTCTCAGGATGCATCTACAGAGGCTTCTGCAGATAGCCCTGAGCTTTCTTCGCTGCAAAGGGCTGAGAAGGAATGCCCTTGGATAGGGGAGATTCTTAATTCTTTTTATGGTGAAGTAGAGCTAGCTTTAGAGTTTGTGAAAATGGCTAGAAGCATGAAAGCTATTCAGATTACCGGCTTGGTCAATGACTGGATCAAGCTGAAGAAAATTAGCGACCTCAGTTGTGGCAGGCATCTCTGGAAGCCGCTCCACGAGCATGGACTCTATATGCCGTCGGAGCAAAACTGGAATAAGCAGGTCCGCAGACCATAGTTTCTGGCTTTCTGGAGCTCTAGAAGTTGTACAAAGTTGTACAAAAAGTTGTAGAGTGGTTGTATTTGGTTGTACTTAGTTGTACAGTTGCCGAATACAGCCACTTTTTTTTATTTCCCATTGATTTTCTTCCTACCTTTGCATTCGGAAATCAGAACGTGATGCCGGTTCTTTGGTATCCTTGGTTGCGATCTTTGACAAGGCTGAGACAAAGTTAGCGTTTATTGAATAAGAAGTTCAGAGCATATTGTTCATAATGTTTGAATTTATGGTCGGAACTAACTAAGCACACTCTATCTGAAATGGCTTGCGCTATAATCAGGCGGTCGTTTGGGTCGGTGTGTTCTTTCCAAAGACTAAGTGTAGCATAGGCTTGTAAATGCTTTTCCGTAATCGGAACTAGTTTTACATCCATTTGCTCTAATAGAGAAAAAACATCGCTAGGTTGCTGAATGACATCGCATTTCTTTCCAATTCTGATTTTTCCAATTTGGCAAAGATGGATTAATTCTTGGGCACATACAGTACTCGTGTAAAGTGAGTTACTATAATCAGTAAGCTCACTCAACACGTCGGTTGAAATTTCATCTCTTTCTTGTATCAAGAAGAAGAGAATGTTAGTGTCTAAATAAATTTTCATCTCATGATAGCTCTCAATGATGACTTGTATTCTTTCTCACTGAGGCTAGCCATATCAAAAACAGGCTCTGGATGACTTGCCAGCCATTCGCCTAGTTTGTTTAATTTTCTTGTTTCTTTACCCATATCTTTTATATGTTAAAAGGTGTGGCAATATTACCATATGCAAATATAAGGCTTTTTCTTGAAATAAAGTCTTATAGTAAGTGAGAATTAACGATTATTAAATTAAAATATTATTTGAATTATGGAAAAGTACAAAGTTATCAAGCTGCTCCCAGTGCGCAGCGGAGTGAGCCAGCAGACTGGCAACCCTTGGAAGAGTCGTGAGGTGGTGTTGGAGGCTCAGCAGAGCGTGATGCACCCAGACCGATACGTGGCTACCATCTTCGGCGATGCCGTGGACAAGTTTACAGCCCAGGAGGGTGCCATCATCGGCGTGGGATTGAGCCACAGCGTGAGAGAGTACAACGGGCGCTTCTATGGCGAGACTCATGTAAGAGACTTTGAGGTAGGTTTAAATTAATAATAGGAGATTTAGATTATGTATATTAAAGTACAGATTTCGGATGAGTTATACAAGGCCCTTGTGGCAGGTGGCAAACGCAAGCGTGGCAGCATCGCTCTGGTGAGCCCTAAGGAGGGCAACTTCAATGTCTTCGCATCGAGCATGCAGAAGCCAGAGGAGCGCAAGTTTATCAAGTTGCCCCATGGCAGAGCCAGTGTGGGCAGCAAGGATGTGAGATTGCATCTCTGCATCGACCGCAAGGAGTGTGATGTGATGCCAGCCTCGGTCATCGTGAGCGAGAGCGCCAAGGCTAGTGTATTCGTGGACCAAGTAATGCCAGAGTAAGTATGTTTGGAATATCACAAAGCGTAAGGAGCCGAGGGGTGCAGCCATGCACCCCCGAGCTCTTCCACCAGGCTACCAGGAGTAGCCGAGTGAAGGACGTCTGCGCACAGATAGAGGATGCGCTGGAGAGCAGACGCCGTGGGGAGATTTCTCCCGAAGACTATCAGACGATGAAGACCAACCTGAAGGCGCAACTGCCCATCCTCACGCCCCACGCCACCTTCAAGAATGGCCGCCGTCTCAATGCCGATGCCATCCCATCAGGGCTCTCCATCTACGACAAAGACCATATCCCTGACCCAAGAGGGTGGTGGAAAGTGAAGAGTGAAGAGTTGAGAGTGAAGAATCCATCGGCTTTTGAGTCGATCGTGCTGGTACATGTCACGCCGTCCATGGAGGGCTTGCGTCTGGTCTTCGTCATTCCCGAGGGCATGGACCTGGCTGCGGCGCAGAAGTGGATGTCCCTGCAGCTGGAGGACGATGAGTATGACACCTGCGTCAAGGACTTGGCTAGGCCTAGTTTCCTCGTGCCCGAGGAGTATATCCTCTACATCAACGAGGATGAGCTGTTCAAGGACCGAAACCCATCTGGTAACAAACCAGCCCTCCCAGCGACATCCTCGCTTGAAACGTCACCAACGACATCCTCACCTGAAACTCCCCCAGCGACTCCCTCGCCAGTAGCGGAAAGCACTCCCGAAGTCTTCCCCACGGAGTATCAGGGCATCCCATACACAGCGCTGATAGATAAGCTGGTAGAGCTCCTGGGCGGTGCTCCCGAGCATGGCTCTCGCAATAGTTTCATCTTCTCCCTGGCTTGCTACTTGCGCTATCTCTGCGATGACAACGCCGCATGGATCAAGCAGGTGATACCTACCTTTGGCGAGCAGGAGGCGAGGGCTTTTACTACCGTGGAGAGCGCCTGCGGCAGAAAGCAGAGCCACCGCATGCCTAATATCGTGCGCACCGCCATCAAGCTGGCGCAGGCATCCGACGAGAAGGCGAGGGCAGAGGGCGGATATGACTCCGATGACTTCGGCGACATCCACAATCCCGAGTCCTTCTTCTACCACATCCACGAGATGCCCCGCAAACTGCCCAAGCTCATCCGACTGCTCATCTCCAAGACACCTCGCATCTATCAGCCTGCCGTATCCCAGGCTGTCTTCCCCCCGCTGGCTGCCCATCTCTGCAACACTCGCTTCCTATATATAGACAATGTGGAGCACGAGGCCACGCTGATGAACATCCTCTGCGCCCCCACGGGCAGCGGCAAGGAGTCGATAACCCAGCCCATCAACCGCATCATGCAGGACATCAGAAACAGAGACGCTGAGCAGAGAGTGAGGGAGCGAGAATGGAAGGACGAATGCAACCGCAAGGGCTCCAACAAGGACAAGCGAGAGCGCCCGCAAGGTCTTGTGATCCAAGAGGTAAACATCGACATGACCAACCCTGCCTTCGTATTGAGAATGAAGGAGGCGGAGAATCATTTCCTCTATGCCAAGGTCAATGAGCTCAACCTCTTCGATGCCCTCAAGGGCAAGACCAACCAGCACTTCCGCATCATGGAGCTGGCCTTCGACCTGGGCAATTACGGCCAAGATAGAGTGGGCACGCAGAGTGTGACGGAGACCGTGAAGGTGCGCTTCAACTGGAACGCCTGCTGCACCCCTAAGAAGTGTCGCGACTATTTCAGAAGGGTGGTGACCGATGGTCCCGTGTCCCGCATCTCCTTCGCCACCATCGAGCGCAGACCCTGCGGTTCGGAGATTCCCGTGTATGGCACCTATGATGCCGCATTTGATGAGGAGCTCAAGCCCTACATCGACAACTTGGTGAAGGCTAGGGGATTGGTGGACTGTCCGCAGGCCCTGCGTCTGGCCAAGAAGCTGGTGGAGGAGAATGCCGAGTTTGCCCGCCTATCCCAGAATTATGTCTTCGAGAACCTCTCGTTCCGCGCCAATGTCATCGCCTATCTGAAGGCGTGCGTGCTCTATGTGGCGAATGGTATGAAGTGGGAGAAGAGCATCGAGGATTTCATCCGCTGGAGCGAGCGCTACGACCTGTGGTGCAAGCTGCGCCTCTTCGGCCAGATGATCTATGATGCCGACAATGACCGCTCCGACCAGCCCAAGACGGCTCCCCGAGGACCCAAGAACCTGCTGGAGATGCTGCCCGATGAGTTTAGCCTAGATGATTATCTTAAATTGAGGGTAGCTGAGGGGTATGATGGTGACAATGTCAAGAAGGCCCGTATGGCAATAAGGCAATGGATGCATCGAGGTTATGTAGTGCAGAAAGAAGCGGAGTGTGACAGTGACAGTTACAATTTTATTTTCCGCAAGTTGAAATTCTTAAACAATAAAAATTAGTGTATGGAGATAATACTTAAGAGAATAGCCAAGCAGCGCACCTATACCATAGGCAGGCTCTACATCCTGAAGGATGAGGAGCTGGAGCGCAAGGTGATACAGAGCTACATACCTAACAGTATGCGCAAGTTTGAGCGAGTGATACCGCCCGAAATGTTGGACCAGAAGCATTACTTCTGCGACACGCTGGAGCCTACCTGGCGCAACCTGCTGGGCATCGAACTGCTGCCACAGGAGGAGAATGTATATCTGGGCAGGGTATCGGGCAAGAAGGCCCGAAAGGAGAGGGGCAAGACTGCCATCCCCGAGGGCACCTATCCGCTGCTCATCACCAAGTCGCCGAGATTCAAAATGTGGCTGCCCTTGCTGCAGGGTGTGCCGGGATTTGAGGGCATCCGCATCCATGCCGGCAACTATCCCGACGATACGCAGGGCTGCATTCTGTCGGGCGAGAACAAGCTCCGAGGCATGGTGGTGAACTCTCGCATCTGGCTCCACCGACTCATGGGTGCCATCACGGCGGCGAGAGACAGAGGCGAGAGCATCTGGATCACGATTATCTAGCGCTGGGAGGGCTATTTCTTCCGCTCCGACTCCTTGATGAATCCGTGGCGATAGGCATAGAGCAGCTCCTCGAGGTCGGCTATCTGCTTTCTGAGGTCCTGACCTATGTCGGTATCTGCCACGAGCATGCGGCGATTGGACATCTCCACAATCTGGGTGGTACTCTTGATGTCGGTGCCTCGCTTGATGGCATCCTCCATACTGGTAAATGGCTCGTGCTGAACCAGTTGGAATCCACGGGAGTGATATACCAGGGTGTAGCCGGCGATGCCCGTCTCATTATGGTAAGCCTTGGAGAATCCGCCGTCGATGACCATCAGCTTGCCGTTCGCCTTGATAGGGTTCTCGCCCTTGGTGGTGCGCACGGGCACGTGGCCATTGATGATGTGGCGGTTAGGACCGGTAACGCCAAATTCTTCCATGATGTGGTCGATGACCTCCTCCTTGTCGCGCAGCAGGAAGTAGTAGCCCTTCTCCTCCTTGTGGGTCTCCTTGTCCAGGATGAAGTAGCGCTCAAAGGTTGCCATCTTGCTCTTGTCAAAGAGCGGGCTGTCAGGTCCACACCACAGGTAGAGGAAGTAGTCGATGGCATACTTCTTCTCCTCGGGGGCGCTATCCGTCTGGAAGGCGGTGCGTATCTGCATGCCGGTATGGTGCATCAGCTCTCTGCCCTTGAAGCGCTTGCCTGGATAGATTTCCACCTCCTTGAGCGTGCCGTCGGCATTGAGCGGACAGGAGGCGTGGAAGAGCAGGTTGTTGTTGTAGATGGCATACATGCAGCCGTGCTGAAGCATCACATTGATGTGCTTGTGCAGCTTCTCGCAGACCATGAAGCTATGGTGCAGCTTCTGCATCAGAACTGCCTCTTCAGCAGAGAGTTGGTAAGGGCACTTAGGGTCGATGGTAGGGAAGTGGCAGGAGGTCATCTCATACTCCTTGCCATCCACCATGACCGTGCCCTTGTCATAGTTGACGTGGTCGAAGAGGCGGCGGCCCTGCATCTTCCATTCTGGGTGCTCGGCGATGAGCTGGCCCTCTATCTTGAATTGTATCACGGCTATCGCCTTGTGCATCTGGGCGGTGAGTCGCTGTGTCTTCTCGTCCATGGCGGCAGCTCCGCCACTCAGCTTGGGCAGGAATTCCTGGCACTCATCGTCCTTATACGTCTCCATGGCAAAGGTGGCGAGGGGCACCAGGTTGATGCCGTAACCCTCCTCCAGGGTGAAGAGGTTGGCATAGCGCAGGGAGAGGCGTATCACATTGCAGATGCAGGCGTCATTGCCCGCTGCGGCTCCCATCCAGAGCACATCGTGATTGCCCCACTGCATGTCCCAACTGTGGTAGCGGCGCATCTTGTCGAGGATGATGTGGGCACCAGGTCCACGGTCGTAGATGTCGCCCAGGATGTGGAGCTGGTCGATGGCAAGGCGCTGTATCACATTGGCGATGGCGATGATGAAGTCATCGGCTCTGCCCGTGGAGATGATGGTGTCCACGATGACGTTGACGTAGGCCGTCTTGTCATGGTCCTCGGTGTGCTCGTGGAGCAACTCCTGGATGATGTAGGAGAAATCGCATGGCAGGGACTTGCGCACCTTGCTTCGGGTGTACTTGCTCGATACGTCGCGGCACACTGCCACCAGCTGATGCAGCGTGATGTGATACCAGTCGTTGATATCCGTCTCCACCTGCTTCACCAGTTCCAGTTTCTGCTCAGGGTAGTAGATGAGCGAGCAGAGTTCGCGCTTCTCCTGTTCACGCAGGGTATTGCCGAAGAGTTCGTTCACCTTGCGCTTGATGTTGCCCGATGCATTCTTGAGCACATGCAGGAATGCCTCGTATTCGCCATGGATATCGGCCAGAAAATGCTCCGTGCCCTTAGGCAGATTGAGGATGGCCTGGAGATTGATGATCTCGGTGCTCGCCTCGGCTATGGTAGGAAACGACTGCGACAACAGCTGCAAGTATCGCATATCGCGCTCTATATCGTATTGTTTCATGTCCATCAAAATAATTATTGTTCGTTTTAATTTATATTTAAAGTAATGTATCTCTACGAGAGAGAGAGTAGTTGATAATACTCAGATTCCAAATGCAAAGTTACGTCGAAATATTGAAAATAAAGAATAAAGGAGCAAGTTTTTTACAAATTATTTTGTAGTTTCATATTTTTGCAGTACTTTTGCATTCAGATATCAATTATTCAAAACAAAAACTAACGTATATATGAAACAGACAATTTTGGTAACTGGCGGTACAGGCTTCATCGGTAGCCACACCACAGTAGAGTTGCAGCAGGCAGGCTACAACGTAGTGATCGTAGACAACCTCTCAAACTCTAAGATTGAGGTGCTGGATGGCATCGAGAAGATTACAGGCATCCGCCCAGCATTCGAGAACGTGGACCTTCGCGACAAGGCTGCCACCGAGGCTGTATTCCAGAAATATCCAGACATCCAGGGCATCATCCACTTCGCTGCCAGCAAGGCTGTGGGCGAGAGCGTGCAGAAGCCACTCTTGTATTATCGCAACAACGTGGTATCGCTCATCAACCTCCTGGAACTCATGCCACAATACAATGTGAAGGGCATCATCTTCTCCTCATCTTGCACCGTATATGGCCAGCCTAAGCCAGAGAACCTGCCTGTGACCGAGGAGGCTCCTCACCAGAAAGCTACATCTCCTTACGGCAACACCAAGGAAATCAACGAGCAGATCATCGCCGACTATATCCACAGCGGCGCCAGCATCAAGAGCATTGTGCTGAGATACTTCAACCCAATCGGCGCTCATCCATCTGCCGAAATCGGAGAGTTGCCTAATGGCGTGCCAAACAACTTGATACCATACGTTACACAGACTGCCATGGGCATCCGTAAGGAGCTCACCATCTTTGGCAATGACTATGACACCCCTGATGGCACCTGCATCCGCGACTACATCTACGTGGTAGACTTGGCGAAGGCTCACGTGGCAGCCATGGCTCGCGTACTGGACCAGGAGACAGAGCCTATCGAGTACTTCAACATCGGTACTGGCAATGGTAACTCTACACTCGAAATCGTGGAGACTTTCGAGAAGGCTACCGGGGTGAAGCTCAACTGGAAGTATGGTCCTCGCCGTGAGGGTGATATCGAGAAGATATGGGGCGACTGCACCAAGGCTAACAAGGTGTTGGGCTGGAAGGCAGAAGCTAAGCTCGAAGACGTGCTCGCATCAGCATGGAAATGGCAGCAGAAACTGCGTGCCGACGGCATCATGTAATGCTACAGAGTTAAAAAATACAAAATATAGGGAACTTGTCAGATAGAATGATGGCAAGTTCCTTTTTTTTGCTTATCTTTGCAGAAACTATACGTAGTATTTTAACGATAAAACAGCTGAATATGAGAAAAACTCTACTTTCTATCATGACATTGGCAGCCCTGCTGCTAGGAACTCCTGCCGCTATGCACGCCAGCACAAGCGCAGTGGAAATGATTGACCTGGACCAGCAAGACATCACGCTGACCTATAACGGTGGAGCCATGCACATCACGGGAGCCAACGGACTGGTGGTCAAGGTATACAACCTGGCTGGCATCGCCGTCAAGACATTCAAGGTAGACGGACAGGACAAGCGCATCAACTTGCCCCTGGCTGATGGTGTGTACATCATCAAGGTAGGACCCTCTTATACACGCAAAATCACAGTGAACCACAGATAAAGGAAAACGTGAAACTACAAAGATTTTTGCCCTTGTTGCTATGTATCATGATGATGGGGTGCAAAGAGACACAGCCCAGCAGCAACAAGAACATATCGCTAGAATACTACGAGCCATACCAAAACACAGCCTACGCCATCAACTCGCATGAGATCAGAGACTTGATGGATAGCCTGATGCGGAATGACACGGACCGTCATGCCGCCGACCTCCATACACGCCATTATTATCAGCACATGGGCGATTTTATCTGGATCACTCGCCAAGGAGTGGACCACAGAGCCGACACCCTGCTCAGCTACCTGCGCACCGTAGGGGAGATGGGATTCAACGAGCGGAGATTCATGGTAGAGGAGATAGGCACCGACCTGGAAAGGCTCAGACACTTGGAACTGGACGAGGACCGCAATCAGATAAACCACGTACTGGCTAGGCTGGAATACAGACTCACCAAATCTTACTTCAGATATGCCATGGGGCAGCAGTATGGATTCGTAAATCCTACCTTTGTGCTCAATCGACTGGACACGCTGCAAGCCAACCCATACGATAGCATCAAGCGCCCCGTGAGATACCGTGGGCTCTTCGACGTGAAGATGCAGCACCCAGACAATGCCTTCTTTGCCAAGGCCATCAGAAAGGTGAGGGTAGACTCGGTGGGGCATTTCCTGCAAGAGGTGCAGCCACAGAATCCATTCTACAAGCAGCTCAGAGCCAAGCTGGCCAACCCAAACTTGGGCAAGGCGATGAGAGCCAAGATACTGGTGAACCTGGAGAGAAGCCGATGGCGTCAATATGATGACCCATGGAAGCATCAGAAGTATGTAGTGGTCAACATCCCATCCTTCCACCTGATGGCAATCGACCACGCCGACACGCTCACCATGCGCATAGGTTGCGGTGCCAACAAGACGAAGACACCGCTGCTCAATAGCTACTTCAAGTATATGCAGCTGAACCCCGACTGGTTTATGCCACGCAGCATCGTGCTCCACGACATCATCCACCATGTGGGCAACCACGGCTACTTCCTCTCGCGCAATTACTACGTCAGGGATGCCGCCACGGGCAAGGAGATAGACCTGAGCCGAGTGACTCGCTCCATGCTACTATCGGGTGCTGCCGGAGTGGCGCAGCGAGGAGGCAAGGGCAACGCGCTGGGCAGAATCATCTTCCGCTTCGACAACAACTTCTCAGTATATCTGCACGATACCAACAGCAAGGGCGTGTTTGGCAGGGAAGACCGAGGAGTATCTCACGGCTGCGTGAGGGTGGAGAAGCCCTACGACTTCGCCGTGTTCCTGCTGGGAGAGAAGAACCAGAAACTGATGGACAAAATCAAATACTGCATGACCGCCGACTCGCTCACCAACAAGAAGATGGTGATCCGCTCGGTGAAGGTGAATCCGCAGGTGCCCCTCTTCATCACCTACTATACACTCTATCCAATGGCAGGCGGAAGAATGGCAGAATATCCGGATGTATATGGATATGACAGGGTGATATTCACGGAGTTGAAGAAATATCTCTAGAGGGAATTAAGAATTAATAATTAATAATTAATAATTAATAATTAATAATTAAAAGTATCTCATAAGAATGATCAAGGACAAGGAACTACTCAGTATGCTCAGAGAGCCCAAGACCCAACGGGCAGGCTTCTCGGTGCTAGTGAGCCAGTACAGCGAATCGCTGTATTGGAAGGTTCGCCGTATCGTCATTGATCACGATGATGCCAACGATGTGCTGCAAAACACCTTTATCAAGGCATGGAGCAACCTGGACACCTTCCAGGGCAAATCGACCCTGGCCACCTGGCTCTATCGCATAGCCATCAACGAGGCGCTCGACTTTATGCGCAAGAAGAAACAATCCACCCAAGTGAGCACCGACGATGATCCAGCCATAGCCTCCCGCCTGATGGCAGACACCTACTTTGACGGCGACGAGGCGCAGGCAGAGCTGCAAGCTGCCGTGGCAACCCTGCCCGATGTGCAGCGCACCGTGTTCACCCTGAAGTATTACGAGGACATGAAATACTCCGAAATCAGCCAGATACTCCACACCAGCGAGGGAGCCCTCAAGGCATCTTATCATCTGGCAGTAAAAAAGATAACCGACATTTTGCACATGAAGGATTAAACCTTTGCACATAGATTACGTCTATACATTATATAATAAGGAAAAATATATGATGAAGGAAGAAAACATATTAAGAAAGAGATATGGGAAAGAGAACCATTTCCAGGTACCCGAGGGCTACTTTGACAAGCTCACGGAGCAGGTGATGGCAAACCTACCAGAGCAGGAAGCTCGCATCATCAGCATAGAGGAGCACTCCCTGTGGCAGCGTATGCCATGGCGCAAGATAGCAGCCACCATCGCAGCCGTAGGTTTGCTGGGTGGGGGAGCACTCGTGGCTGTGCAGCAGCCAGCGCAGCGCAGCATCGCCCTGGACAAACATCAGACTGTAAAGCCAGCAGCTGGCACTGATGATGCCGCATTCAATGAGATGGCTAATTACACCATGATGGACAATGAGACTATCTATGCTTCACTTATCGCAGAAAACTAACAGAGCAATGATGAAACAAAAATACAGACTCAGAATAGCTACACTCATCGCCCTGCTCGTCATGGCAGTGGCAGGCATGTCGGCACAACCGCACAAAAAAGGTGGCAAAGGCGCATTCAGCCCTGAAAGATTTCAGGCGGAAATGGAACAATACATCGTGTCTCATGCAGCCCTCACACCAGCAGAGTCAGCTCGCTTCTTCCCCATGTATCGAAAGATGGGCAAGAAGATGAGAATGCTCTTTGACGAGATGCGCCGCTGGAGGCAGTTCACCCCCAAGAGCAATGATGCCTGCGCCGAGGCTATCCGCCGACAAGACGAGATAGACATCCAGCTCAAGCAACTGCAGCAGGAATATCATGCTCGCTTCATGCTCATATTGCCAGCCAAGAAGGTGATGGAAATCATCAAGGCTGTAGAACAATTCCACAGAGAAGCATTCCGCAAAATGCATAAATAAACACATCAAAAATCGCGAAGATATGCAAATTATGTAATATTTTCGCGATTTTATTTTGTCTTTTCCCTAATTTGTTGTAATTTTGCAAATCAGAAACAAAACATATATAATATAATAAGGTATGTACAGAAGTAATACTTGTGGAGAATTACGTATCTCCGACGCAGGCAAGGAAGTAACTCTTGCCGGATGGGTGCAGCGCACTAGAAAGATGGGCGGTATGACTTTCGCCGATCTTCGCGACCGCTATGGTATCACACAGCTCGTGTTCAACGAGGCTGATGACAAGGCTTTGTGCGAAGCTGCCAACAAGCTGGGACGTGAATATTGTATTCAGGTAAAGGGTACAGTAAGTGAGCGACAGAGCAAGAACCCTAAGATGGAAACTGGCGACATTGAGATCCTGGTCAAGGAGCTCAATGTGCTCTCTGAGAGCCAGACCCCTCCATTCACTATAGAAGATAACACCGATGGCGGTGACGATATCAGAATGAAGTATCGTTACCTGGACTTGCGCCGCCCTGCTGTGCGCAAGAACTTGGAGCTTCGCCACCGTATGTGCATCTTGATTCGCAACTTCCTCGATAGCCAGAACTTCATGGAGGTGGAGACTCCTATCCTCATCGGTAGTACTCCAGAGGGTGCGCGCGACTTCGTGGTTCCATCTCGCATGAACCCTGGTCAGTTCTACGCTCTCCCTCAGAGCCCTCAGACCTTGAAGCAGCTCTTGATGGTGGCTGGTTTCGACCGCTACTTCCAGATAGCTAAGTGCTTCCGTGACGAGGACTTGCGTGCCGACCGTCAGCCTGAGTTCACTCAGATAGACTGCGAGATGAGCTTTGTGAATCAGGACGACGTCATCAACCTCTTCGAGGATATGGCTCGCCACCTCTTCAAGGAGATTCGTGGCGTAGAGCTGCCTAAGCTCCAGCAGATGACATGGCACGAGGCGATGAAGCGCTTTGGTAGCGACAAGCCAGACTTGCGTTTCGGTATGGAGTTTGTGGAGCTCAAGGATGCCTTCACTGGCAAGGGCAACTTCTCTGTATTCGACGAGGCTAAGTATATCGGTGGTATCTGCGTGCCTGGTTGCGCTGACTATAGCCGCAAGCAGCTCAATGAGTTGACCGACTTCGTAAAGCGCCCTCAGGTAGGTGCCAAGGGCTTGGTTTACATCAAGTATAATGCTGATGGCACCGTGAAGAGTAGCATCGACAAGTTCTACTCTCCAGAGGAGCTCGCTGAGATCAAGCAGGTAATGGGTGCCAAGGATGGCGACCTCGTACTGATATTGAGTGGCGACAACGCCAATAAGACTCGTATCCAGCTCTGCTCACTCCGCTTGGAGATGGGCGATCGTTTGGGCTTGCGCGACAAGAATGTGTTCAAGTGTCTTTGGATTATCGACTTCCCTCTCTTCGAGTGGAGCGATGAGGAGCAGCGCTTGATGGCCACTCACCATCCATTCACCATGCCTAATCCAGATGACATCCCGTTGCTCGATGAGCATCCTGAACAAGTTCGTGCCAAGGCTTACGACTTCGTATGCAATGGTATCGAGGTGGGCGGTGGCTCACTGCGTATCCACGACACCAAGTTGCAGGAGAAGATGTTCGAGGTACTCGGTTTCACTCCAGAGCGTGCGGAGGCTCAGTTTGGCTTCTTGATGAATGCCTTCAAGTATGGAGCACCACCTCACGCAGGTCTTGCTTTCGGCTTGGATCGCTTCGTCAGCATCATGGCAGGTCTCGATAGCATCCGTGACTGCATCGCATTCCCTAAGAACAACTCAGGTCGCGATGTCATGCTCGATGCTCCATCAGCCCTGGATCCAAAGCAATTGGATGAATTGGAAATCAAACTCGACTTGAAGGACTAAGTGCCTGAAAATCGCAGGAATAAATAAAAAAAAACGTAGCATTATCTTGACTTATATCAAGAAATGCTACGTTTTTGCTTATAAATCAACAGTTTTTCTAAAAATATAACAAAAATCTGAAATAAATTATTTAAATTTGCATCAGATTTAGAGAAAGGGATGCATATTGCAGCCTATTAGGATACAAAATTGTTTACTAAAATCATGGTAGAAAGAAAATCAACAACAAAGACAGCTGCCAAGAAGACAGCTACAAAGACAGCAACAGCAGCCAAGAAGACTACTGCGGCTAAGAAGACTACAGCAGCGAAGACCAACGTTCTTTACTTGAACGCAGAGAATGCAGGTTTCCGTGCAGGTGATGTTTATCAGGCTTTGGCAGCAGCAGAGAAAGCTCTCACTGTAGCTGAGATTGCTAAGGCTGCTAAGATCAGCGCAGAGGATACTATCCTCGGTCTTGGATGGCTCTTCAAAGAGGGTAAGATTAAGGATGAGGACAACAAGGTGGTTCTCGCTTAAATAAGAAATTCTTAAAAAGAGCTGCGGTTTCTGCATTTTACGGATACCGCGGCTTTTTTATTCTCATCACATTCATTTATCATCATGAACCTAGATCAAGAGATATTCAATGTTTTACTGGCTGCGGGAAGCAATGGACTCAAGATGGAGAAGATTGCTCGCCACGTATACAATGCATGCAACTCTATCTTCACACCCTTGAACTACAAGGATGTGCATGCCTATGTCACGCAATATCTCACCAAGTGTGCCAAGGACCCCAAGTCTTTGATTGAGAAGGGGAAGGGATATGGTATGTATCACATCAACTTCCAGTCTTCCACCGTACAGCAGCTCATGCTCAATTTCTCTTCTTCACTCTCAGAAGAACAAAACAAGCCAACTACCAACGACAATGAGGGTAGGGAGCAAGACTTGTTTTCATAGCTTGAGAATTGACAAAGAAAATTTTATTATCCCAATTGAAAAAAATCAGAAATATTTTAGGGGAATCTTACCTATGTCCGTATTATCTACATAAACAATAATATTAAAATAACGAATAAACAGAAAAAAATTATGGCTAGAAGATATTTATTAGGCTTTGATGTTGGCTCTAGTTCTGTGAAGGCATCCCTCACTGACGTAGACAATGGTGAAATCGTAGCATCTGCATTCTATCCTGATCATGAAGCTCCAATCATGGCAGTGAAGACTGGTTGGGCTGAGCAGGATCCACAGATGTGGTGGGACAATGCCAAGCTTTCACTCAAGAAGATTATGGCTGATAGTGGTGCCAAGGGTGAGGATATTCTCGCCATCGGTATCTCTTACCAGATGCATGGCTTGGTATGCGTGGATAAGAATCAGCAAGTATTGCGTCCATCTATCATCTGGTGTGACTCTCGTGCGGTACCTTACGGCGAGAAGGCTTTCCACGACTTGGGCGAAGACCTCTGCTTGCGCAATCTCCTCAACTCTCCAGGTAACTTTACTGCTGCCAAGCTGGCTTGGGTCAAGGAGAATGAGCCTGAGCTCTTTGACAAGATAGATAAAATTATGCTCCCAGGCGATTACCTCGCCATGAAACTCTCTGGTGAAGTGAAGACCACCATCAGCGGATTGTCAGAAGGTATGATGTGGGACTTCAAGGCAAAGAAGCCAGCTAAGTTCTTGCTTGATTACTTCGGATTTGACGAGAGCATGATAGCCGACATCGTTCCTACATTCTCAGTACAGAGCGTGGTTTGCAAGGCTGCTGCTGAGGAACTCGGACTCAAGGAAGGCACTCCAATCTCTTATCGTGCTGGCGACCAGCCTAACAATGCGGTAAGCTTGAATGTGTTCAATCCTGGCGAGATAGCTAGTACAGCGGGTACATCAGGAGTTGTATATGGCGTATTGGGCGATGTCAACTATGACCCTAAGAGCCGTGTCAACACCTTTGCTCATGCCAACTATACCACTGAGCTTGACCGACTTGGCGTATTGCTCTGCATCAATGGTACAGGTATTCTGAATGCTTGGGTACATCGCAATGTGACTCCACACGTAAGCTATGCAGACATGAACGACTTGGCTGCTGGCGTACCTATCGGAAGCGACGGCGTGAAGATTATCCCATTCGGCAATGGCGCTGAGCGTGTATTGGAGAACAAGGAGGTAGGCTGCTCTATCCGTGGCTTGAGCTTCAACAAGCACAATCGTGCTCACATCGTACGCGCTGCCCAGGAGGGTATCGTATTCAGCTTCTGCTATGGCATGGAGATTATGCAGCAGATGGGTATGGACATCAAGAATATCCACGCAGGAAAGGCAAACATGTTCCTCAGCCCATTGTTCCGCGACACATTGGCAGGCGTTAGCGGTGCCACCATCGAACTCTATGAGACTGACGGTAGTGCAGGTGCAGCCAAGGGTGCAGGTATCGGAGCAGGTATCTACAAGGACCACGACGAGGCTTTCGCATCGCTCAAGAAGTTGGCTGTCATCGAGCCAGATGTTGCTAATGCTGCCGCTTACCAAGAGGCATACCAGGCTTGGAAGCAGGAATTGGCAAAACTCTAAGCTAGAATTAGTAAAACTCGGTATAAAACATAGAGGATGGAATAATTTTCCATCCTTTATTTGTTTATTACAAATATTTTTATTAATTTTGCCCATCATATATACAAAACATATCATATGGCTCATAAAAATAGAAATCACTTGGTTATCATGGCTGGCGGAGTAGGCAGTAGATTCTGGCCTATGAGCACAGAAGACAAACCAAAACAATTTATCGATGTCCTGGGAACAGGACGTTCGTTGCTACAGCTCACTTACGACAGATTTGAGGGCATCTGCGCCCCTGAGAATGTGTGGGTTGTTACTAATAAGAAGTATGCAAGCTTGGTTCATAAGCAGTTGCCCGAGATTCCAGAGGGTAACATCCTGCAAGAACCTTGCCGTAGAAATACTGCTCCATGTATCGCTTATATCAGCTGGCGCATCAAGGAGAAGGACCCACAAGCCAACATTGTGGTTTCACCTTCTGACCACATCGTAACCAATAGCAACGAGTTCAGAAGAGTGATTCTTTCTGCACTCAGCTTTACTGGCGAGACGGATAGCATCGTAACACTGGGTATGAAGCCAACACGCCCCGAGACAGGTTATGGCTATATCCAGGCAGACTTGCGCACTCCTTCAGCTCGCAATAAAGAAATTTTCCGAGTAGACCAATTTAAGGAGAAGCCAAACTTAGAGACAGCTACCAAGTATCTGCAAGATAAGAGTTTCTACTGGAATGCAGGTATCTTTGTGATGAGCGCTGCCACCATCGTCAATGCTTTCCGAGTATATCAACCTGGTATCGCTAAAATCTTTGAGAGAATGCGTAGTATCTACGGCACAGACAAAGAGCAGGCAGAGATAGACTTGCGCTATCCTGAATGCGAAAACATCTCTGTAGACTATGCCATCATGGAGAAAGCGGAGGAAATCTTTGTCATGCCAGCAGACTTCGGCTGGAGCGACTTAGGCACTTGGGGAAGTCTCTTGATGCAGAGCCGCAAGGACATATATGGCAATGCTCTCATTGGCAAGAATATAGAAATGATAGAGTCAAAGAACAACATCGTACATACCATGCACGAGAAGAAAGTAGTGATTCAGGGACTCGATGGCTATATTGTAGCCGAGGAGAACGGCACTTTGCTTATTTGCAAGCTTACGGAGGAACAAAGAATCAAGATTTTCTCAGGCAGCGAGAAATAAAAAAATACCTCTCTGGCAAACATGCTAGAGAGGTATTTTTGTATTGTTTTGAATCTAAACGTATTTTCCTAATCAAAACACGACTTGTCTTGAATCAAAAAACTACTTATTCTTTTTCAATCCCTTGTAAGCAATAAATGCTACCACAACCACAGCCAAGGCAAGAATGACATAACCTATCTCATGGCTATACTTCACTGCCTGCTGATATACATCATGGGTAGTCTTATAGTCAGTATACTTGTAGATGGCCCAACCGATAGTGGCAAGCACTGTGTTCCATACTCCAGCACCAATGGTGGTATAGAGCAAGAACTTGCCTACATGCATATTGGCTAGTCCGGCAGGAATACTGATGAGCTGGCGCACTGCTGGCACCAATCTGCCAAAGATGGTAGAGGCAGCACCATGCTTGCGGAAATACTCCTCGGCAGTCTCCACCTTAGCTCTATCAATCAAGCACATGTGCCCAATGCGACTATCCGCAAAGCGATAGATGATAGGGCGACCCACCCACTTGGCGATATAATAATTGATAAGAGCACCCAAATCAGCACCGATGGTAGCAAACAAGATGACCAAGACAAAGGTCATGTTGCTACTAGGGTCCATAGCTTTCCAAGCTGCAGGAGGTACTACTACCTCAGAAGGGAAGGGGATAAATGAACTCTCGATAGCCATAAAGAGCATGACTACCCAGTAGTTCAAATTATCCAATATCCATAAGAAAAGATCTGCTGTATTCATTTCTTTCTTTGATTATTAGCAAGATACTCTCTTATTATTTGTTCTGCTTAGCCCAAGTATCCTTCAAACCAACAGTCTTGTTGAAGACTGGGTGCTCGGCTGTAGAGTCGAGATCGGCCATGAAGTAACCAATGCGCTGGAACTGGAGATACTCACCTGGCTTCTTGCTAGCAGCATACTCCTCAACGTAGCAGTTCTGGTAATCGTGCAAACTCTCAGGATTGAGCAACTCACGGAAATCACGCTCATCTGCTGATGGATTCTCCACATTGAACAAGCGATCATACTCACGAACCTCAGCCTTGACACAGTGATCGGCAGAAACCCAGTGGAGTGTACCCTTTACCTTACGATTAGCTCCCTCCATGCCACTCTTGCTGATAGGATCGTACTCAGCCTGAATCTCAATGATATTGCCATTCTCATCCTTGGTGCAACCGGTACACTTCACGATATAAGCATTCTTCAATCTAACCTCCTTACCAGGAGTCATGCGGAAGAACTTCTTAGGTGCATCCTCCATAAAGTCGGCACGCTCTATCCAAAGATTCTTGGAGAAGGTAATGGTATGAGAGCCATCTGCCTCGTTCTCTGGGTTGTTGATTGCCTCCATCTCCTCGCTCTGACCATCAGGATAGTTGGTGATGACGAGCTTCACTGGGTCGAGCACAGCACTCACACGGCAAGCCTTCTTATTCAAATCCTCACGTACGGAAGCCTCCAAAAGTGCCATATCATTAAGCGCATCAAACTTGGTATAGCCAATGCTATCAATAAACATACGGATGCTTTCAGGAGAATAGCCACGACGGCGCATACCACACAGAGTAGGCATACGAGGATCATCCCAGCCACGTACCAAATGCTCATCTACCAAAGTATGGAGCTTACGCTTGCTCATCACTGTATATGTAAGGTTCAGACGGTTGAACTCTATCTGTCGAGGGCGATTATCCTGCAAGTTATCAGCAGTGCCATCCATTTCCTTCAAGAAATCCACAAACTTATCATAGAGTGGACGGTGAGGCACAAACTCCAAGGTACAGATAGAGTGGGTTACCCCCTCGAAGTAGTCGCTCTGTCCATGAGCAAAGTCATACATAGGATATGCATGCCACTTGGTACCAGTGCGATGGTGTGGAGTCTGAATAATACGATACATGATAGGATCACGGAAATGCATATTTGGGTTGGCCATATCCAACTTGGCGCGAAGCACCATGCTACCTTCCACAGCCTCAGGAGTATTCATCTTCTCAAAGAGAGCGAGATTTTCCTCGATAGGACGGTCACGATATGGACTGGCTGTACCAGGAGTGGTAGGAGTACCTTTCTGGGCAGCGATCTCCTCGGCAGTCTGCTCATCAATATAAGCATTGCCTTTCTTGATCATCCATACTGCGAAATCCCAAAGTTTCTCAAAATAATCGGATGCATAATAGATGTTGCCCCACTTGAAACCAAGCCACTGGATGTCCTGCAGAATATTCTCTACATATTCATTATTCTCCTTGCTTGGATTGGTATCATCAAAGCGGAGATTACATACACCATTGTACTTCTCGGCTACGCCAAAATCCATGCAGATGGCCTTGGCATGACCGATATGCAAGTATCCATTAGGCTCAGGTGGGAAACGAGTCTGAATGCGACCACCGTTCTTACCTTCCCTCAAATCTTCTTCAACTAACTGCTCTACGAAGGAGAGACTTTTCTTCTCCTCGAGCATATTTTCCTCATTAATTGCCATATTCTTAAATCAATATTTATTATTTTATGGTGCAAAGATACAAATTTAATCGCAAGTACGGAAATAATAAAGGACTAAATTTCCAAGAATAATGCCGATATTGCAAAAATATGTTTTTAAACATACAAAAATATTTGTTCAGTTCAAAAAAAATAGCTACCTTTGCCATCGTTATCCTGAATACAATCTTTTTACCTTAAAGGAAACTAATACCTATTGAAAAGAACGTCCTCGCTGTGAAGCGGGGACGTTTTGCTTTTCTATACCTTATAGATATAGTTTTTTCTACCATTACAAAGGATAGTTTTGCTTTACTTCTGAGCTGCCTTGCGGAAGGTCTCATTCTTCACGATGATAGATCCATCCTCTGTGTCAAGAGCAGCCTGCTCCTGTACATCAGCATCAATACCCTTACGGTCGAGCAAGATGGTAGTGGCTGAACCATCTGGCTTAACCATTAACTCCCACTTGTAATATTCCTTGTCAAGACCAGTGGTCTTAACTGTAAAATCACTGTTGAGGGTGATGACGCGCTTACCATCAGCACTCTTGTAATCACCAGCTGCAGCCTGCTGAAAAGCTGAGTCTGTCACTACAGTCTGCTCTGGCTGCTGGGCAGCTGCAGGCTGTGCCTTTTTCTCAGAGCATGCTGCGAAAAGGAGCATACCCATGGCAATAGCCATAAATGTAAGTTTTTTCATGTTGTAATTTTTTATATGAATAATTATTGTATTTACTTGATTCCTTATTCTTATTTCATCGCCTTATCCTCTTACATGGATACCATACATCATCATGATGCCACTAGCGCAAGCTATGATCCAGATAGAAATGACACCCGTAAGTATGGGAACATACGAAAATCTTAAGTGATGAGTAGGTTTGAACTCTTTTGTATATTTATGAAGGAAATGCTGGAATATATAATAATGTATAGTAGCATAAATGAAACCTATCAATGTACCCACCAATACATCTCCAAAATAATGAACACCCAGATACATACGAGAATAGCAAGTGATACATGCCCAGATACAGAGGAAAAATGTAAGCTTGCTGCGTCTCACCAAGTACCTTGCAAAGAATGCAAGCCCCCAAGCATTAGCTGCATGAGAGGAAGGGAAGCCGTATCTTCCTCCTCTATATCCCTCTACCACATGAACCATAGGGGAGATAGGATTATCCAAATTACTTGGACGCATTCTACCAATCATAGGTTTCAACAACCCAGAGGCTGTCTGGTCGCAAAAGATGATGAGCAATACTATCACTGCCAGCGTGGTGAAAATCACCTTCGCAGGGAAGTTCTTGAGCATCACGAACAGAAAGCTCACATAAAATGGTACCCATACAAAGCGATCGGAAAATATCAACATAAAATAATCCCAAAAGCTATTGTGCATACCATTGAAAAACAGAAAAATCTGTGTATCTATCTGATCTAACTGATGTATGAATTCTAACATGAGTTTCTTCTATAAATGTTTCTTACCGATTCTTAATATGTTTTTTAGTAAATTACTAAGTTACTTCTTACTACTGATATCATCGTACAACTTCTGTAGATAAGCTTGTCCCTTCTTCAAGTTATAGCCCTTCCGTCCCTTGTCGTAAACAGCCTCCTTCGACTTGTTGTCATAGATGATGGAGTTTTCCTCAGTTACCACGCCGAAAGCATCTGGCACATCAAAGAAGGCAAACTTTGGTGTGGCATCACTCATGATATTCTTGCTAAACAAGAAATCCTTATGTTGGATGCCCAACTGACCAAGAAGTGTGGCAGCTATATCATGCTGCGAGCCAATAAGATTGATCTTCATTGGACGGGCGATGGCACCTCCTGTAAGAATCAGAGGTATCTGATAACGAGAGCGGTCAAAATTGTCTAGATACTCCTTATAAGCACCCACATGGTCTGGCACGAGCACCACAAGCGTATTCTTCCATCTTGGCAACTTGCTATATTGGCGCATCAAACTACCCACCACGCTGTCCGTATAAGCAAAAGCATTGAGTCGCTTATCTTTCAGTCGGCTATAAGGCACATCGAAAGGCTCATGGCTACTGGATGTTTGGAACACTCTCAGCATAGGATGCTTCACGCCCTGTTCCTTCTTCAAGTCAGCTAGCAGGCGATCTGCCACCAAATGATCCGGAACGCCCCATTTGCTCAACTTGTCTTCTATAGGAAAATCAGTATCTGAGATAATCTTCTGATAGCCCTGTGAAACCAGGAAAGAGCGCTGGTTGGCAAAATCAGCATCTCCGCCATAATAATAGACACTCTGATAACCCTTGGCATTCATCAAAGAACGAGCCAAAGATGGCAACTGAGCCGTTTTAGCAGGATAACGCATAATGCTCATTGTAGGTTGAGCAGGATAACCACTCAAGATAGACACCAATCCTCGGTCTGTGCGGAAACTATTGGCATAGAATCGAGTGAACAAAATGCTTTGCTGGGCTATGGAATCCATGCAAACAGCCACATCTTTCTGAGTACCCATGGAAGGAAGCAAATCAGAAGCAAAACTCTCCATAATGACAATGAGAATATCAGGATGACCAGACTTCAAAGCCTCAGCACTGAGCAATGGATATGTGTTCAGATCGCTAGAACTAACCATACTTGCGAATATCTTATTTGCCTCATCCTCTGACATATAGCGATATTGACTAGCAAAATCCTCCTGATGAGCCAAAGACTCAAACAAGCTAAAAGTAGGATTCACCGCAGCATGATTGAGGAAAGCGAACTGGCTATAATAAGCCTTACCCGTATTGGTAGTTGACACCGTAAAACCACCTCTGATAGGAATGAAAAGTGCGGCTGTCAGTACCAGCAACAAGATAGATGAGAACAGACGATGACGCTCAATGCCATCATAAGAAGAACGACGTCCACCACCAAAATCTCCAAATCCATAGTTGCTATATCTACTGCGACAACGCTTCTTGCCAGCAGGCATACGCAGAGCAAACCAACAAGCTATAGTGAGAAGAGCAATGATAAGCAATCCGCCCAAAACCTGCCAGAAACTAACGCTTGCCAATGCATCAGAAGGAGAGGAAAGGAAATAAAAGACGGGTGTACTATCTAGAGGGAAACTCCAATAGGGATAAAGCCCTAGATTAAGGACAAAGGTAAAACTAATCAACAATGCCGCCAACGCATAATAAAAGTTAAGTACAGGGCGCACAAGCTCCTTTTTCAACCAGATGGCTGCGATCAGCAGGAAACCAGGGATGGCAGAAAGATAGCCAGCCATAGCTAAATCTAGAGACAATCCATGCCATATCACCGCAGGCATATCGCTAAAAATATGGTCCGCACCTTCAGTTGCGGATGCCTTTTCCACAATCAGGAAAAATGGCTTCTGCAACACATATAGAACTACAAATGTAACGTAGGTTTTGATAAACCATAATACTTGCTTCATGCTATAATGCTTTAGTCTAAATTCTACAATGAACAATACATACTCTTATATAAAGATGTATACGTATGCAAAATTAGCTATTTTATTTGAGATATGCAATTAATTTCAAGTCTTTTTACAAAAAAAACGAAAAAAAATTGTTTGTTTGAAAAAAAATGACTACCTTTGTTTCATAAAATTTATTACAATAAGTTATGGCTAAATACAATATTCAACCTAAAAAAGAAAAGTTAGCAAGATATCAATCTTTGCTAAGAGAGGAGACTAAAGACCGCCTCCACGAAGAGATTTTGCGTTTGTTGGTAACAGAACGTAGGTACAAGGACCCTGATTTCAACTCAAAGAAACTTGCCGAAGAGCTCAACACCAACTCACGCTACATTTCTGCGGTATGTGCAACTCGTTTCCATAAGAACTATGCGGAACTGGTGAATGACTATCGCGTGAACGATGCCATGTCGCTCCTTACCGATAAGCGCTACTCACGCATGACGGTGGAAGACATAGGTCAGATGTCAGGCTTTAGCACTCGTCAAAGTTTCTATGCCAACTTTTATAAGCGAGTAGGAATCACGCCACGCCAGTATCGTGTTCAACATGAAGAGAAGTTGGGAATTTCCAAAAAATAACTTCATAGTATAGACAAAGAGGCTGCCTATAGAGTTTGTTAAGCTCTAGGGCAGCCTTTTTGTATTGTGCAAATGTCATTCAGGAGCTCATTGCCTATTTCTTCAAGAACTTCTTGAGCACCTTGCTCTGGGCATTCTTGGAAATTTTGCGAAGCGCCTTATCTCTGATTTGGCGTACACGCTCACGTTTCAGCTCCATGTCATCTGCTATCTCAGCCAAGGTTTCATGAGCGGTACCAAGACCATAGAACTTTCTGATGACTCTACTCTCTCGTTCATCCAAAGCATCAACGCAGCTTTCCAAGTCGCTCAGCATCTGCTGGAAAGCAACATTATCATCTGTTGGTTCGATGTCCTTATTGACCAAAATATCAAGCAAGGTATACTTATTGCCTTCGCTCAAGGGAGCATCTACCGAGACCGCCTTACTTGCACTACGAGCAGCATACTTCTTCTGATCCTTAGGTATGCGATAGAGGGCAGACTGCTTTTCTATTGCCCGTTGCATAGCCTTGTGAATGAAAGGGGCTGCATAAGCCACAAACTGAGTGCCTCGACCAGCATCAAATTTCTGAGCAGCCATAATCATGGCAAACGTGCCTTCGCTTACCAAATCATCAAACTCCACGCCCTGGCCACGATACTGATTAGCCACGGATTTCACGTAGTTGAGGTTCTCACTTACGATGTCATTATTATCTTTTCCAGTCATAATCTTAACTTTTTGTGCAAAATTAATCAGAATAATTGAATGATGCAAACTTTTTCATCACTTTTTTATCTAGAACACCAACTTATCTGCTAAGTTAGGCTCATAAGCATCCCACTTATCTACAAAGCTGAGCATACGGACAACTCTTGCAGCGTTGAGCATCTGTCGTTGTGCCAAATGGTATCGACTTGTCGTATATATTGGCAATTAACTTAGAGATGCCCTCCATAAACTCCTTCTCATAATCAGTGACATCCAAGATTTTTTCTCTACCAAACAACAAGGTAGGGTCATAATCCTCACAGCGTGCTTTCTGAATGAAGAGAAGTCCTGGCGATACGGGATCAGAAGCCGGATTCAATTTGGCATCATGCTTCACGATAGTGGAGTAGAGCAACGCTTGCAGATAATAATCCGTATGCTTATTGAGCTTAGAAGGGTCAAAGACCTCAGCTAATACCTTAGGATGAGTTTGAGGCACTGCACCCGTCTTGTAATCTATCACCCTGATGTGCTGAGCCATAGAAGAGCCATGCTCAGGGATGGCATCCAAGCGGTCGATGAAACCACCCACCTTAAATGTGCGATTACCTTCGCCCAAAGGTACTTCTATGTCCTTGCTCACTACCAATTCCAATCCCAAGATGGTGAATGGAGCATTGCGGCTATCAATGGTGAGAAGTTGACGCAAGTAGCTTGCTATCACCTCCTTATTAATCAGCTGTAAGCCATTATATTTGGGTTTGAAATCACTATCTGTGACCTTAAACAACTCTTCCTTGAATGCTTGCTCTACCAGTCGATAAACCAAAGAGGTATCCTTCAAAGCCTCATCCATATCATGCTCTGTGATGACCACAGGCTTCTTGAAAGTCGTTTTGCCCTTTGCATCCTTCACGAGATTGGATGGTGAGACGAAGCGAAGGTAGAAAAGTTCGGCAGCACGATGGAAGATATTTCCAAACACGCGGTTGTCTACCTCATCCTCGTCAATCTCGTCAGGCTCTTTCAATCCCTCTACATATTTATAATAGAATCGTTTTTCACAACGCATATATGTATTGAGCAAAGAAGGAGTGAGCATCTTGATCTCATCTATCTTAGCCAGCATCTCATCTGTCTTTTCCACTTCTTTATATTCACTTGGCTGTGGAGTCTGACCAGCAGATAGCGTATAGCGCTTAATTTCACTGGACTTATAATCTACCAATAATTGCAGCATGAAGCGGCTCATCTCACCAGTCTGCCCATTATCTGTGGCATTATTATAGGTAAAGGTGATATTCTTAGCTCGCTGTATCATGCGATAGAAATAATAGGCATAGATAGCCACCTTATTATCTACCGTGGTAAGCCCATAAGCCTTGCGGATGGAATAGGGAATGAAAGAGGAGTCATTGACACCCTTAGGCAATTTGCCCTCATTGCAAGAGAGAATGAGCATATCTGTGAAGTCGAGGTTACGAGTTTCCAACACACCCATAATCTGTATACCCTCAGCTGGCTCCCCATGGAATGGTACATTGGTAGTTTGGAAGAGCTGCAAGATGAGGCGTTCCAAAGTGATGGTATCTACCTGTAAATCGTCACTTTCCACCAATCCTTTCAAGCGATTGATGAGGGTATATGTGCGATACAAGGACTCCTGGAAGAGAGCATCTTCCTGCCCCTTGGTATGCACACCTATGAGCTTGAGTATATCCAAGAGATAGTGGATCAATGCCAGATTATAGGCATTCACATCCGCAGCATCCAAAGGCTGAAAGAGCAGCGCCAAGTCTTCATCGCCATCCAGGACCAAAGAGTCACGAGAAGGATAGAAACGTTTCTTCTCCTCCAGTGACTTGATGACGTCGGCATAGCGAGCGGAGATATGTTTGGCATAAGGGTGGCGCAATGCTCTGAGTACATAATGAAGGCGATAGGTGTTGCTGTCCTTCGGATGACCTATGCCCTGCAACTGAATGAGTTGCTGTACCAGACTATAGAAAGGCGATTGCTGCAATGGGTAGCCAATGGTGATATTGAATGGCTTGTCTGTCTTGGGAAGAGAGTGAATGACAGCAGGAAGCAAGCTCTCATCTGCCAAGACGATAGCTACACGATTACCTTTTCCCAATCTATCATTTTCCGAAAGCCATGTGTTTACATATCTAGCTTGAATATTCTCCGTAGGTGCAGATATAAACTGGATGCTTTTTTTATTATCTAGCAGATATTCATGTTTCTTATTAGCGAACTCATCAGGATAATACTGCAAATACTGACGGATATAATGACCTGCCTCATGATCATTCTGCATATAGTAATTGTCATAATCCCAATAGAATGCTGCCTTACCTTCTTTTTGGAGTTTATCGCAGAGCTGCAACTCCACCTCCTGCATCATATTGAAGCCCACGAAGAGATACATCTGATGCTCAAACTGGATGTCGCTCTGCACCACCTGACGATAGAGCGCACCCTCGTATGCCAAGCCTTGCTCTGCCAAACGAGCATTGAAGTCTTGGTAAATGTCAAGGAAATGACTCCACAGCTGCAAGAATCTCTTCTTCAGCTCAGAGTTGTGGTCATCAGAGAAATTAGAAAAGAACTTCTGAATCATCCTCTTCTGCTCATCGGTCAGAAAAGAGACATCATCTAGCTCGTGAATATCCTTCAGATTGGCAAATACTTTTTCGGCATCTGCCATATTCTTGTCAATATCGTCAAAGTCGGTAATGAGGAGTTGTCCCCAACCATAAAAATGGTCGAGCGTCTCTTCGATACCGGTACATTTCACAAACGACTTGTGCAAGTCGCACACCAGCTTGATAGGGTCGGCTACCGCTAGATCGCAATGATGGCGAAAGAGGTCACTGATGGTGGTATAGGTAGGAGCCCAGATAGGGCCATCCGCCTTGCGCGCCAAGTACTCGTTCAGAAATAGGGAAGCTCGCTTGTTAGGGAATACCACTACCAAGTCGCTCATATCTTTGCCACATTTTTCCAGCATGTCGTATGCCACATCTACTAGAAAATTCTTAACATGTTTTGCCATTGTCTTCTGCTTTGTTAAATTGTTACTTCTACTACCTTGTTAGGATACACATACCAGAGATAGCCTTTCACGTTAGGGCAGTCCAGCTGCTCTAGAAGCTGCATATACTCTCTTACCTGCTCATGATGCTCCTCGTGAGGCTTGCCAAACTTGAAGTCGACGACGATGGTCTCATCACCATCTCTCATCACTCGGTCGGGTCTATGTTCTATAGATTTTCCATCCAGGGTGGAGCTCACGATGTTGCACTCATTGATGACAGTCCATCTGCCTGAGAACCAATCCTTGATCTTAGGCGAATTGATACGCTTACGGATCATATCTTCTATTCTTTGGCGAGACACATTGTCATCATACAACACGCCGTCCAGCTCCATTTGCCTCAGAGCTCTGTCTATATCTGCAGTGGTCCGAATAGTGGAGAATACGTTGTGCAATACGATACCCATCTTGATGTAATACTTCTGCTGCTCTTCCTCCTCATCTCCCTCGATGAGATCGCGACTCTTATTGCTCTGTCTGAACTCTGGCAGCGCGGTATTGACTATAATAGGTACCTCGATACTTTCCTCTTCCGGCACAAAAACATTGTTCCGCTTATGTCGTTTCTGAACCTCTGGCTCCACGAGAAGTTCACCATACGAGAAGTTGATGTCATCGGTCTTTATGTCAGAGCCTACGCCTTCCAACCCTACAGGAACTCCGCTCTCTTCCAATTGCTTAGCTACCTCAGGCAATACACTCTCGATGATGAGGCTGCGCATATTGGCATTGCCTCGCTTGCCCAGTACAAAGAGGCTATGGCTAGCTCGGGTGAAAGCCACATAGAGCAGATTCAGATTATCCACCACATTCTGCAGATGCTCGTGGTGATAATCTGGCTCATAGATGGAATGCATCATCTGCTTGGCTCCGAAATCCACTGGAACCAAAGGCAACTCATTGTAGGGCGACTCTTGCGGTTCACACCAGATGGTGCCGCTTTGCTCTATCTTCCAGTCGCAGAAAGGCATGATGACATGGTCGAACTCCAATCCCTTACTCTTATGGATGGTGATGAGACGGATACCATTGACGGCATCGCAATGGATGCTCTTTTCATGGATGGTATTGTCCCATTCCGTCAAGAAAGCCTCAATGTCGCTGCTATTATCTGCCAGATAGCCATTCAGTTGGTCATAGAAAGTGCAGACATAGGCACTCTGCTGCTTCATTTCCTCCACCGATTCCATTTGCAGGATGCTATATAGATTTTCCACAAGGTCGAGGAGTGGCAACTGGAGCAAACGCTCTCTGTCTGCCGTAAATGCCTCCATCGCCGATTCATCATCCAGATATGTATGCACATACTTTAAGATGGTGGCACGGGCGATGTCGTCGTTAGGATGTACCAGGAGATAAAGAGCCGTGACGAGCGTACAAACAGCCTGGGATGCATCCAGTCGGAAAGCCTCATCAGAAACCATCGGAAAATCTGAATGATCCATGAAGTAAGCGGCGATGTCTTGGATGATGCGGTTGCTACGCACCAAGATGGCTATCTTGTTGAGTGGCACACCCATCACCTCGAGCTCTCTTACGGTTTCCAAGGTTTGCTCCATCATACTATCTGTCGTGTCGTCACCTCCCAAGAGCTGTACTTCCACATAGCCTTGTTGCTTCTTCTTGCTTGGCACTTTCTGGATTACGTCAGCATAAGCGTTCACCAACTGCTTTACTTCTTCTGAGTTAGATTCGCTCAGATTCTCAGCCTCTTGCTTGGCAGCAGCCACAAAGAAGGCATTATTGAAGTCTATCACGTTTCGGTCGGAACGGTAGTTGGTGTCCAGCGTTTTTACTTCCATCGTTTTGGACCCAGGCTCAAATTGATTTTCTATATTGTTGAGCAGTCGCCAATCGCCCGAACGCCAACGGTAGATGCTTTGCTTCACATCGCCCACAATCAAGTTGCCTGCGTTCTCGCGGCTCATGGTCTCTTCCAAGAGCACCTTGAAGTTCTTCCACTGGATGGTACTGGTGTCCTGAAACTCATCTATCATCACGTGGTCCAACTGGGTGCCTATCTTCTCAAAGATAAATGGGGAGTCGCTGTCCTGAATCAGGGAGTGGAGCAGGGTCTGCGTGTCACTGAGCAAGAAGCGGTTGGCCTCTTGGTTCAGCTCTCTCACCTTCTTGTCGATGCTACCCAACAGGCGCAATTGGTTGAGATGCTTCACCGTTAGTTCGGCACTCTTGTACATACGCAGCAATTTAGGGCGATTCTCCTCCGAAAATCTCAGGATAGGATATAGGGATTGAGATACACACTGATAGATAGGGGTACCGTTCTTGACATCCGATTTCTTGACCCATGCGTCTGGGCTCTCATAGCATTTGCTAAAGGTGGCATTGATGAGGTCTTCATCGTTATATTTGCCTTGGCGCAGTTTGTTGAAATAGCTCCAGATGCCTCGTGTCTTGAGGTTGAGGTCATCTTCGCTGAATCCTTCTCCCTCCAGGGTATCAAAGAAGGTGGCTGCTATCTCCTGCAGTTGTTCCTTTGCCTTTCTCTTGATGCCTTGCATCTTGGCAGAAAAGTCCTTGAAGAAGTTTTCCTGCTCCATGCAGTTGTTCAGGGCATTGGAATTATCTTTATAATAATCCTTGAAGATATTCTCTCCAAATTTCTTGATCTGGCCTATTACGTTCCAACTCTTGTCATCGTCCATGTTCTCCTTGATGTAGTCCATGATCCAGAAGAGGAGTCGGTCGGTATTGTCCAGACTTTCTATCAACTCATCCACAGCTTGCTGCTCCACCTGGTAATCATTGAGTCCGATTCGCAGGTTAGCCGTCAAATCCAGTTCGCGCGCCAAGTTTCTCAGCACGCTCTGGAAGAAGGTGTCTATGGTCTCCACACGGAAGTAATTATAATTGTGTATCAATAGGTTGAGAGCCTCGGCTGCATGCTGTCTGATTTGTGGCACAGATAGATGAGGCAAGGCTTGCTGTATCTGCTCCAGATAGCCATTCGATTCGGACAGACTATTGGCGATGCCATACAGCTGGCTCAGGATACGAAGTTTCATCTCTTCGGTAGCCTTGTTGGTAAAGGTTACGGCTAGGATGGTGCGATATGCCCTCGGATTCTCTATCACGAGGGTCATATACTCTCTTGCCAGGGTAAAGGTCTTACCTGAACCGGCACTTGCCTTGTAAACGGTTAGTTGTGAACTCATATATATGTTGTTTATATTGTTCTGATTATTGATTATTGTTTATTCTCTTGTCTTATCGGCTAAAGATTCTTATCTTTCTCTGCCAGCCACTTTCTACCAGTTGCTAAACAGCTCGAATCCAAATCGGAATCCCACGCCATCGAAACTACCTTTTTTGAAGGCTGCGAAGGCACCGAGCGTCACGAGTCGGGTGGTGATGCCATAGCCCCATTCCGTGTAGGGAGAAAGTTGCTTCACCGAGAGTCCGCTCACGTAGATGCGCTCTTTCTCAATATATCTGCCGATGAGAGGGAACCAAGCTACCACGATCATAGGCGATTCGTAAGTGAAGTTGGAGCGCAGATAGTAGTCGCTGGCATTGTACCATTGCGAACTGAGCAACTCAAACTCTCCGCTCCAACTATCGTTCCAGCCTCCCGGAATGTTATTGTCATGGAAGTTGGTGTAATCCACGAAGTCCCAGTGATCACCCTTCCTGGTGTAGAATCCTGTGCCGAATCGCAGCGAGAAGGAGCGACGCTTGGAGGAGTAGAGGATGGTTTGGGCATCAAACTCCCAGCGCTCATAGTTGATGTTTGACTTGAAGAAGTTCTTGATGCCTCGCTCATAGTCCAACTTCAGCACGGGACCCTTCCTGCCCATCGGCGACCACTCCAAGCCCAGGGCTGGAGCCACAGAAGTATAGGTGGTAGGGTAGCCGAGAGCTCGATAGATGGTAGGGCGCACGGCTATACGATTGTGAGATACCAATCCTGCCTCGCAGGCGAAGTTCTGATTGAATCGCCAATGGTTCAGTATCCTGAGATAATTGTCCTTGAAGTCATAGATGTCATCGCCATAGGCATTGCTAGGCAACTCGGGCTTTACGGGCGATTGTCCAAAACCACCAGGTGGCACCAATGGCATTCCGGCTCCGATGCCTGTAGAATCTCTTCGCTCAGTGATGCCGAGCATACTTCGAGCCACTCTGTTGGATGTGATTCGGTTGCCATTACCTACCTCTATGCTGAAGTAGCCTTCGTGCTTGGCATTATAATTGAACACCAGTGGCACCTTGAAGTAGAAGCGATGCTGCTTCATGCTGTAGCCGCCCTTGAACTGAAGGCTCAATTGCAAGTCACGGTTAAAGGCATAGCTGCTTCTTACATCAAACTTATATACCAATCCCTTTCTGCCCGAATAGCCCATATAGAGAGGGTTCAGAATAGGACTCATTCTGAAATACCCCTGGTTCTGGCTGCCAAATCCGGAGGAGATTCTATTGAGCATATTGTCGCCCAGCACATCCCAGAGCACATCTTTTACGAAGTCGTTCTTGGACTTGTTGCCCAGCGTATCATTCTTAGCTCGTTGGATAAAATACTGCTTATAGATGGATTCCTCTTCCTGGTTCAGCTGGATGGGGCGCACCCTTGCCATCTGGGCGGTGTCCGCTACATGGCGCAGGGTATCGCTCAGGGGTTCTGACAGATTATATACAGAGGTATACATGCCCGATATTCTATTGCACATGAAGCGGAAGTTGGCTCGCATGTCACACTTCTCCGGTCCGAGCGAGAAGAAGCCTTCCTTGCCCATCTTGACGGAGATGTAGAAGTGGGTCATGTCATATTCGCCCTCAAAGTCGACGAGGCTGATCTTCCCGGTCTTCGAACTCACGATGGCCCTAGCCGTTACTGCCTGCGTGTTTTTCACCCTCGGGTACACATAGATCTGTGCCATGCCAAAGGGCAGGGGAGTAACGGAATAAGTATAGTATCTTCTGTTGGAACGATGGAAAGGCGAGAGGATGTTCTCCTGGAAGAGCGTCTCGCCATACACATTGGGAGTCAGATAGCGCAGAGCTTGGTCCATGGTGCTGCGACGATGGGGGATGGTGCTCAAATTGAGCAAGCGCTTGATGACGGGCTTGCCCTGCTTGTCGAGTTTCAGCTGGCTGTAATATTCGCTGATAAACTTACGGTTGCCGCCATGAGCCACGGCATACATCGTGGGTACGAGCATCAGTGTGACATTGCGCTTGTTGGTGCGCAGTTGGAATTTGGTATAGGCATAGGATGAGTGGGAGCCTTGCCCCGTGGTATCTACTGTTGCGGCATAGTGAAACACCAGTCGCATCACCGAGTCGGCGAAAGCGTCGTTCGATGATGGTCTTCTCTTGCCAGCCCATAAGTTGGTGGTGCAGAAGACGATGGTAATGATGATTAGTAGATATCTTCTCATAAAACAAAAATCGGGCTACAGATATAGTCTGTACCCGATTGCAAAGTTAACGAAAACTATAGAAATACCCAAACTTTTTGGCGTTTTATTTTGTGAAATTATCACAAAATGACTAATAGTATCTACAATATGGATATTAGCCCAAGTATTTCATCAAAACCTTGATATTGCCCGACTCTCTGAGCTTCAAGATGCTCTTCTCCCTGATTTGGCGCACTCGCTCTCGGGTGAGTCCAAACTTGTCGCCCATTTCCTCCAAGCCTTTCTCTGGCTCGCCGATGCCATAGCAGCCACAGAGTATCTTCCACTCGCGGTCTTTGAGCGTCTTCTTGAGCACTGCCAGCAGTTCGGTAGCCATGCTCTCATGGTCCACTTCCTTGTCAGTTCGGCTGTCATCTCCGCTCGACATCACATCTGCCATGGAGTTGTCATCGTCCTCGCCAAATGGGGCATCGATGCTCACATGATGGCCGCTTGCCATCATGCTCTGAGAGATTTTTTCCTCTTCCACGCCCGTGCGGTCCGAGAGCTCCTCGATGCTTGGTTTGCGCTGATATTCCTGCTCAAACTTGTTAATCTCCTGGTTCACCCTGTTGAGTGAGCCCACCTGGTTCAGGGGCAGGCGCACGATGCGGCTCTGCTCGGCGATGGCCTGAAGGATGCTCTGGCGAACCCACCATACGGCATAGGAGATAAACTTGAAGCCTCGGGTCTCATCAAATCGCTCGGCAGCCTTGATCAGACCGATGTTGCCCTCATCTATCAGGTCGGTCAGGGTGAGTCCCTGATGCTGATATTGCTTGGCCACAGACACCACAAAGCGCAGGTTGGCCTCTATCAATCTCTTCTTGGCTCTTTCGCCCTTCTTGCCGCCCTTGCGGATTTCCTGGGCTAGTTCTATCTCGTCATCAATGGAAATCATCGGGGCGCGACCTATCTCCACGAGATATTTGTCAAGCGTCTCGCTGTTTCTGTTGGTTATACTCTTTGAAATTTTAAGCTGTCTCATTGTTATATTCCTCTCTTAGTTACATACTTAGATGCAAAGATACTAAAAAGTAAAAGAGGTTGGTTGGAATTTAACAATAATTAGTTTAAATTCCTTGGATTTTCCATCTTTTACCTAATACTCTCATTCTTAAAGAATTTCAAGAAGGCATCATGATAGCCATTAAATACGTTGATATCCACCTCTCCTCGGATGCCTGCCACCCTGCCATCAGGACACAGTTGCCAGTACACCAGATGGATGTCGGGCTTGTACTCTCCGTATCTCGCTATCCATACCTGATAGTTCTTCTTCAAGTCGGGAGCCATTGGCAGATAGCGGTTTACAAAGGATTGGCTGATGTAAAGGATTGGCTTCCTGCCAGTGGCTCTCTCCACCAGTCTCAACCAGGTTCTCACTCGGGCAAAGAGCACTCCGACTCCTCCCATCTTCTTGATTTGACTAGGAAGTGGCTCCACATCCAGCACGGCTGGGAAGTCTCCCTTCTGTATGATGGAATGCTTCTGGAAGAAATTGGCTTGCTCTCTGGCTGGCGTCGTGGTACTGAAGAAGTGGTATGTGCCCACCTTGAATCCGTGAGCCTTGGCTGCCCGGTAGTCTTTCTTATAGAATGGGTTGAGAAGCGACTTGCCCTCCGTGCTCTTGATGTAGATGTAGCGGATGGGGAAGTTGACGCTGCCCAGATGGGTGATGCGGCTGATGCTGCCCAGATGGGTGATGCGCAGACGGCTCCAGTCGATGGGATACTTCTTCTTGCCCTTGCCGTGCTGATACTTGGAGATGTCGATGCCATAGATGCGGTCGGAGGTGTATACCAGTCGTTCGCCTTTATATCGGTCGTTCTTCCATTCGCCCACACGGAGTGGCTTCTTGGGTGCTATGCAGAATCCGAATCCCTCGCGCTTGCCTGCCTGCCAAGCGCCCTCATAGTAGGTGCCGTCGTAGCCCTGCCACTTGCCGTGTCCGTTGGCTTGGTAGATGCTATCGTAGCTGCCTTCATACCAGCCCAGCGAGTCGGGCTTGAGCCCATAGTTGATGGCTCGACGCAGGGTGCTGGCTTGTGCTCTTACCAGTGATGAGGCTGTGCGGGGCGAGAGGGCACTCACGCCTTGCGGAGTCTCGGCTGATGTGAGCTGAAACTGGTGGATGCCTAGGGTATGCAAGCCCGTCATCTGCTTCAGTAGATGGCATGGCGCACTGACCAGCTTGCCTTCCTCATTGCGATAGAAGGCTCTGTAGCTGACGCTGCGCACCAGTTTCACCTTGCCGTTCTTTCTTACGTGTTTCAAGGAGTCAACCAACTTCTTGGCTGAGTCTCTGATCAGGATTTCTCGCTGCGTGTAGTCGCATATCATGTTGTAGCCTTCGTCCATCACGGAGTGGGAGTGAACGTAGTAGTTCAGTTCGCCCACCTTCCAGTTGGAGTCGGCATACGCGCTGTCTATCGAGTCGATGCGCTCCTGGAATAGGGAGTTGGCATCCACCTTCTGATATCTGTCCTTGCTTAGTTTGGCGTTGTAAGCCACAGCCATTCTGCCCTGGCAGGATGGCAAGAGGGCATATTGGTCCATGAAACAGGCTGCCAGGGTGGTGGTGTCTTCGTCAAATCGGAAGATAAGCCTGCCGTCCTGCCTGAATTCATAGTGACTGTATGCCTTGACGATGGCCTTTGCCTCAGTCACGCGCTGTCGGCTCGGATACAGACAGTGATAGGTCCAGCATCCGAATGCCACCAATAGTAAAACGAATAGGGCACCTGCCGTAGCGATGCCCTTCTTCTTATTTTTGTTCATAATCTTTGATTTCTATTTCCAGAATCGTCTGGGTTTGCTCTGTTATCTTTGTCTTCTCAGATGTCCGTTCGCCCACGAGCCAGATGATGTCTCCGTCTCGGTGGGTGATGACGTGCTGCTCCAGCTTTTGGAGGTAGCTGCGCTTGCGGTCGGTCAGATAGTCGCTCACCAGTTTGCTGCCCTTCATGCCGAAGGGTTGGAATCGATCCCCTGTTTCAGTGCGTCTATATACGAGGGGAAAGTTCACCTTCTCGGCATCGAGCGTGATGCGACGAGCCGACTTGCTGGGTTGGAAATCAGCTGCCTTCTCATATTGCTTGATGCGCAGTTGGAGATTGCCGATGTGGTAGTTACCTTCCTCCGGAATGCGAAAGCTGCTCTCTTGCTGGCAGACTTCCAGGTGATGGAGCGAGGTGATGAGCAGGCTGTCTCGGTCGATGGCTAGCATGTGGTCATTGCTTTTCCATACCTTGCCCACGCCACCGTCTTGGGCCTCCATTGCCTCGATGATGCTGTCGATGCATTCGCCATGAAATCCGTAGCTGCCTATCTGATGATGGAGCATAAATTCGGGACTGGGTGCCTGCATCACTTCCACCTTATTTATATATAGGGTATCTGCCTGGGGATTTTCTTCCTCCTCAGTGCCTTCCTGATGCTGTTGGCTACCCCCCATGGCAGATAGCATCTCGCAGGCTTGGCGCACATACTTAGCCGAGAGGGCGATGTTGTCGCTGGCTGCGGGATTCAGCGTCTGCAAGAGGGGGATGACGTGATGGCGAATCTTATTGCGCAGGGCGTCGTCCTCCAGATTGGTGGAGTCGGTAACATAGTCCTGACCTTTCTCCTTGAGATACTGCAAGATGTCTTGACGACTGATGCAGAGTAGGGGGCGCAGGATATTGCCGTTCTGGGGGGCGATGCCTGCCAGTCCGTCGATGCCCGAGCCTCGGAGCAGATTGAGCAAGAGGGTCTCCACATTGTCGTCCCGATGGTGCGCCACGCAGATGCCGTCAGCCTCTAGGTCCTTGGCCAGCTGGGAAAAGTAGCGATAGCGCAGGTCGCGAGCCGCCATCTCGATGCTCACCTTGTGCAACTGGGCATACTCCTGGGTGTCGAAGTGGATGCGGCTCAGGGAGATGCCCATCTTCTGACAGAGGTCTACGCAGAACTGCTCGTCGCGATAGCTCTCCTCACCACGCAGATGAAAATTGCAATGGGCGGCAGAGATGTTCATGCCCAGCGCATCCAGAATGCATAGCAACGCCACACTATCAGCCCCGCCCGACAGTGCCACGATGTATCGACCATCATGCTTTAGCAGGTGATGGCGATGGATATACTTGCTAACCTTTTGCTCTATCTGACTCATGAATTATTAATTATAAATTCTTAATTCTTCATTCCCTTCAGGAATTCCTCTGCTCTCTGCAGGTCCTCTGGGGTGTCGATGCCCACGGTCTCCACGTCGGTGGTTCCCACCTTGATCTTATAGCCATTCTGCAACCAGCGCAGCTGCTCCAGGCTCTCGGCTATCTCCAGCGAGCTCTGTGGCAACTGGGTAACCTCTCTCAAAACCTCCTTGCGATAGGCGTAGATGCCCAGGTGCTTGAGGTAAGGGAAGTTCTGGAGCCAGTCCTTTCGCTCCTTGCCACGCACGTAAGGTATCACGCTGCGCGAGAAGTAGAGGGCAAATCCCTGATTGCTCACGGCTATCTTAGGGCTGTTAGGATTCTCCACTGCCTCCATGGATGTAAAAGCCTTGCCCAGGGTTGCTATCTGGGTGGTTGGGTCGTCGAAACAATGGCAGATGGTGTCGAGCTGACTCTTAGCCACGAATGGCTCATCGCCCTGCACATTGACCACCACGTCCCAGTCGCCACCTATCTTCTCGATGGCTTCCTCTATGCGGTCGGTGCCGCTCTTGTGGTCCTTGCGGGTCATCACCACGTTGCCGCCGAATGCCTTCACGGCGTCATAGATGCGCTCATCGTCAGTAGCCACATAGGCAGCCTCCAGTACGGCTGCCACCTTCTCATATACATGCTGTATCACGGGTTTGCCACCCAGCAGCGCCAATGGCTTGCCAGGGAATCGCGTAGAAGCGTATCTTGCTGGAATTATTCCTATAAATTTCATACCTTATTATATATATTAAAAAAGTTGCACTATTGCAAACGCAAAAGTACAACTTTTCTTCTTATTAACCAAATTATTTGTGGAATATTTTGGAAGAGAATTCTTCACTATTCACTCTTCGTTCTTCATTTACCAGCGCCCATGCCGCCATAGCTACGATTACCACCACTAAGAAGGCAATCCAAATCTTACTGATTTTCAATTTCTTCATTGTATAATAACCTATTAAATGTTTTGCAAAATTCTTAATTATTAATTATTAATTATTAATTAAAAATTACTTCACCCCTCCGTCCTTATAGAATTTGAGCATGTTCAGATTCAGGATGGTGAGATACTTGGATTGCAGCTCGTTCTGCTTGGCTTTCAGGAGATTATCCTTGCCTGTGCGCAGGTCTACGATGTTCTTCAGTCCCAGATGGAATTGCTCTCTCAGCAGGTCGTAGCTGGTCTGTGCGCTCTCGCTGCTCACCTGGGCTGCCTTGAATTGGCTCTGGTTGGTATTGGCTTGCAACCAGTAGTTTTCGATGGTAGAGTAGAGCTTGGTGCGCTCATTCTTGATGTCGAGCTGGATGCTTTGGCGCTGGATGAGAGCCTTGTTGACGGCAGTCTTGGTAGAGCGATTGTCGAATAGGGGGATGCTCACACCGATGCCGCCGCCCACATTGAAGTTGGTCTTTATCTGATTGGTCCATCCATTGTTATTCATGGAAGTGGTGCTGGTAGATACGCCTGCATTGGCACTGATGGTAGGCAGTTTGCCCGCCTTGGCTATCTTGATGTTGAGGTCGTTCTGGTCCAACTGGTTCTGATAGCTCAGGAACTCTGGGCGGTTCTGCAGGGCAGCCTCATACACGCCGTTCATGGCTGGGATAGAGGCGAGCGCCATCTGGTCGGTGGCAGCAGGAATGGCGATGTCGAATGGCTCGTCGCTCGTTATCTGGAGCAGTTCTTTGAGCTGGCGCTTGTAGTTCTTCACGTTGCTCTCAGCCTGCACGATGTCATATTCGTCCTGTGCTCTCTGGGCGGTGAGTTGGGCTAGGTCTGCCTTGCTCATTTTGCCCACCTTCACAAATTCCTCGCCACGCTTCTCGTTCTCCAGGCTCGATTCGTAGCTCTCCTTGTTCACCTTGATAGCCTCGGTGCTGTAGAGTATCTGAACGTAGAGTTGGGCTATCTGTTCCTCCAGTTGCAGGGCTTGTGCGGCAGAATCCAACTCGGCTGCATCGGCTGCCAACTTATTGAGTTTTACCTGATTGCGATTCTTATTGCCATTCCAGATGGTGTAATTTCCCATCACGCTATAAGAACCGTTGTAATATACCTTGTCGATGGAAGCTCTGGAGAAACCATCGCTGGAGATACCGCTAGCCACCCATGGAGTGTAGCTCACGCTCTGGTTGGTGCTGGCGCTGAGCGAAGGCAACAGGGCTGACTTAGCTTGCAGATAATCTTCCTGGGCGCTAGCTTTGGTGAGCTGCGTCTTCTGGATGGAGATGTTGTTAGCAATCGCATAGTTGATGCAATCTTGTAGTGTCCATTGCTTGGCTTGGGTAGCCAGCGGAGCAGCCGCAATCAGTGTGGCGGCAAGTACATGTCTTAAACTTACGTTCATCTTTCTAAATTTATTAATATTCATTTTTGCAAAACATTTAATGGGTTATTTTTGTGATTTGACGCACAAGAGCCCACAAAGGTTGCAAATATTGAAAATATTGATTGATTTTATTTCTCTTGGTTTAGATGGGGTGTAGAAATTTAAAAAACGTTTTTGAACATCGGGGGATATATTTTAGAAATTTAAAAAATATCACAGGATCATTTTATAAACAACCTCTATTTATCATAATGTCGGTTATAGTGCATTTTACGAGATAACGATAAGTACCTAAATAGTTCTCAATAAGTACCTCCAAAATTTGCGTTTTTTAGCTTACACCTTATCTAATGCTGATTGGGCAGGTTTTGTTACCTGCCCAATCATTTAAATTACAGTAATCCAGATACTCTCGTCTCTGTCTCTTGCCTCCATGATGGCTTTCATCAGGCGGTAGAGCCTTCCTGCATTTTTCTGCATTTTCCTTCGTTTTTATATATTTATGCAAGTTTTATGCAACTTATTTGGCCATAAGCGATTACATTACTGCTCTCTCTGCGCAAATCGGCTAGCTTCGATGAGCTTCTGCTTCAACTTGCCCTGACCTCCCATCACATTCTCATTCTGCTTCAGCACCGTCTCTGGCCAGCCATCCTCAAAACAGGTCACGGTGAGAGACTCCTTCATCTGCGCATCTTGATTAAGCAGCGAGTCTATCCCCTGCTTAAACTCGCCGTCCAAATCCTTGATGTCGCCATCATGATTCTTGCCGTCATCGCTCTTTTTGCCCTTCAATCCTTCCAGGATGCCAGTCATCAAGCCGCCCATCAGCTCCTTCACAGTCTCCTTAGGTATCACGCTGATTACATCGCAGGAGATGGTGTAGTTGCCGTTCTTCTCTAGGCTGGCATTGATATAGGTGTCGTTAGCATAGCTATCCTCGGTAGCATCCTCGTGCTCGTGGTGCTCGCCCACCTGATATTGGCTGCCGTGGCAGATGAAGAGCAGCTTCAGCTCCTCCAGGTAGCCCTCCACCACTTCGTCGATGTCAGCCTGTTTGCCTATCTTAGCAAAGTCCAGCCCAATGGCTTTCTTCATTGCCTGCATCACGGGCATGGCGGCGATATCATTCATGCTGGCCTTGAAGAGCGCCTTGGCTTGCTTCTTGATCTGCGAGAGATTGGTGATCTTGGTGATGCGGCCATATTCATCGGTCTCAAAGTGAATGGTGGTGCCGATCACGCTCTTGGCTGTGCGCTCCGTGATCATGGCCATCATCTTGTCCCTGAAGTTGTCGCCCACCGAGTCGGCCTTTACGTCCAGGAAGGTGTAGCTCAGACACCAACGGCGATGGCGGCGGCTCATCTACCCCAGGCGCATCCGAGGGCAGCACTACCCCAGGCTCATCCGAGGGCGACACTACCCCAGGCGGCTCTAGCTCTGGTACAGAGGAGGGCGGCGACTCTGGAACGTAGGGCTCTAGAAGAGAAGGGGGGCTTTTTCAAGAAAAATCTAGGCAAGAAGAAAAGGCTAGACAGTCAAAAATAAAAGGGGCTGGACATTCAGAAATGAGTGTCCAGCCCTTTTTTATGTCATAAAGTTTGGAGGTTTTATGTCAAAAAGTTTGGTGGTATCAGAAAAATGACGTACCTTTGCATCTATATACATTATTATAAATAAGAAAATATGAACATCATCGAGAAATATTTCACGGAGCTCACCGACAAGCAGAAGCAGCAGATAGAGCAGCTCGACGCCCTCTACCGTGACTGGAACGCCAAGATCAACGTCATCAGCCGCAAGGACATCGACAATCTCTATGAGCATCACGTGCTCCACTCCATGGCCATCGCCAAGGCCATCAACTTCCGCCCAGGCACCGAAATCCTAGACTTCGGATGCGGCGGCGGATTCCCAGGCGTGCCCCTCGCCATCCTCTTCCCTGAGTGCAAATTCAAGCTCATCGACGGCACGGGCAAGAAAATCAAGGTGGCTACCGAGGTGGCGAATGCCATCGGACTCGAAAACCTGAAGGCTGAGCACCTCAGGGGCGAGGACGAGAAGGGCAAGTATGACTTCGTGGTGAGCCGCGCCGTGATGCAACTCCCTGATCTCATGAAGATTATCAAGAAGAACTTTAAGAAGACCAACCAAAATGCCCTCCCCAACGGACTGCTCTGTCTGAAGGGCGGCAACCTGGAAGAGGAACTCAAACAATATCGCAACGTGGCGGAAATCACGCCCCTCAGCACCTTCTTCGACGAAGAATGGTTTGCACAGGACAAGCAGTTGGTCTACGTCCCAGCATAAAAAAATAAAAACATTATGATGCACATAGAGAGATTTCAATGCAACATGTTGCAGGAAAACTGCTACGTGGTGAGCGATGACACCAAGGAATGCGTGATCATCGACTGCGGCGCCTTCTACCCAGAGGAGCGCAAGGCTATCACTGAATATATCAAGAAGGAAGGCTTGAAGCCAAAGCATCTGCTCGTGACCCATGGCCACCTGGACCATAACTTCGGCAACAACACCATCCATGAGGAGTTTGGGTTGAAACCCGAGGTTTCGCAGGGCGACGAGAAACTGATGAAGAACCTCAAAAATCAGGCGCAAACCTTCTACCAGATGGAGCTGAACTATGACTTCCCTGCCATCAACCACTTCTTCGAGGAGGACGAGATCATCCGCTTCGGAACCCATGAGTTCTCCATCATCGAGACCCCAGGCCACAGCAACGGCAGCGTAACCTTCTACTGCGAGCAGGAGCACGTGGCATTCACGGGCGACACCCTATTCCACGCTTCCATCGGCAGAACCGATTTCCCTGGCGGCAGCATGTTTCGCATCATCAATAGCCTGAGACATCTCGGACAATTGCCCGATGAAACCGTGGTTTTGCCTGGTCATGGCGAACAAACCAGCATCGGCGAAGAGTTGGCCCACAATCCCTATATGGACCGATAGAATCGGCTGAAAGTTAATAGTTTATAGTTAATAGATTTCGATGAAACCGGAGAAAATCATCCTGGGCATAGACCCTGGCACCAACGTGATGGGCTACGGCGTGATACGCGTGGTGGGCAACAAGGCAGAACTGGTGGTGATGGGCGTCATCGACATGCGCAAGGAGAAGGACCCTTATCAGAGACTGGGCAAGATATTTGAGCGCGTAACGGGCATCATCGACTCCTATCTGCCCGATGAAATGGCGATTGAGGCGCCCTTCTTTGGCAAGAACGTGCAGTCCATGCTGAAGCTGGGCAGGGCGCAGGGCGTGGCGATAGCTGCGGCCATCCACCACGACGTGCCCATCCACGAATACGCTCCGCTCAAGATCAAGATGGCCATCACCGGACAGGGACAAGCCTCCAAGGAGCAGGTGGCGGCGATGCTGCAACGCATGCTGCGCATCAAGCCCGAGGAGATGCCGAAATTCATGGATGCCACCGATGCCCTGGGCGCCGCCTACTGCCACTTCCTGCAGATGAGCCGTCCGCAGGTGGAGGGCAAGCACTACAGCAGCTGGAAGGACTTCGCCCAGAAGAACCAAAGCCGCACCGCAGGCATGGCATCCGCCACCACACCACAAGCTAAACTCATGGCTGCCCTCAACAGGACAACCCATAAATAAACAGAGTGAATATGCAAAAGATTATCAGTATAAAAAATGGCGTAACCCGTATGCCCGAATGGCGAATGGCAGAGCCAGTCAACTTTGAAACCTGCGAGGGTGAGCACGTCGCCATCGTAGGCCCTAACGGAGGTGGCAAGTCCATGTTCGTAGACATGATAGTGGGTCGCCACCCCCTCTTGATGCACGATCCCGACTACGACTTCGCACCAAGCACCAAGCCCCTGGTGAGCGACAACATCAAGAATATCACCTTCCGCGACACCTACGGAGGCGACAACGACCGCACCTACTTCCTGCAGCAGCGATGGAACCAGCTGGAGATAGACGAAAGCACTCCTATCGTGAAGGACAAGCTGGAGGAGGCTTACCAGATGGCGGGCGACGACACCCCTGAGCGCCGTGAGCTGCAGAAGCACATCTACCAGCTATTCCACATGGAGCATCTGATGGACAAGTACGTTATCCTGCTGAGCAGCGGCGAGTTACGCAAGTTCAAGCTAGCCTCTACCCTCTTCTCGGAGCCTAGAGTGCTCATCATGGACAATCCATTCATCGGACTCGATGCCGAGACCCGCGACCAGCTCAAGGACCTCCTGAAGAACCTGAGCAGCGAGCGAGCCCTTCAAATCATCCTGGTGCTGAGCAAGAGCGACGACATACCAGAATTCATCACCCACGTGGTGGAAGTGAAGGATATGAAGGTATTGCCGAAGGTGACCAAGCAGCAGTATTTGGACAGCCGCCAGCCCGTGCCAGCCCACGTACTGAGCCCAGCACTGGTGCAGGCCATCCAAGACCTGCCATACAGCGACCGTGAGTATCACTCAGAGGAGGTGGTAAAGATGAACAAAGTGAGCATCCTCTACGGCGAGCGCACCATCCTGAAGGAGCTGGACTGGACCGTGAACAATGGCGAGCGCTGGGCACTGAGCGGACAGAATGGTGCCGGAAAGAGTACCCTGCTGAGCCTGGTATGTGCCGACAACCCACAGAGTTACGCCTGCGACATCGCCCTCTTTGGAAATCCCCGTGGTTCGGGCGAAAGCATCTGGGACATCAAGAAGCACATCGGCTACGTATCGCCTGAGCTGCATCGCTCCTACCAGCGCGACCTGCCAGCCATCCGCATCGTGGCTAGCGGACTGATGGACTCCGTGGGTCTCTACGTGAAGCCTAAGGAGGAAGACATGGACAAGTGCCGCTTCTGGATGAAGGTGTTCGGACTGGAGGGCTTGGAGGAGCGAGGATTCCTCAAACTGTCGAGCGGCGAGCAGCGCCTGGTGTTGCTGGCTAGAGCCTTTGTCAAGGACCCAGAGCTCCTGATACTCGATGAGCCGCTCCACGGACTGGACAATGTGAACCGCCGACTGGTGAAGGACGTGATCGAGGCTTTCTGCCAGCGCAAGAACAAGACGATGATCATGGTGACCCACTACAAGGAGGAACTTCCTGCCTGCATCGACCATAGCATCTTCCTGCTCAGACACGCATAAGGGATTCCGACACGCAAGTACGCACGGAGAGAACAATCCAAAGTTTGCTATGGCGAAACGCCACAACAAACTTTGGCTATCCGAAAAATAACGATAAGAAATATATAAAATCTACGAAAGATATGAAGAAAATATTGACCCTACTCGTGGCATTGAGCCTCTTCTCAGTGAAGAGCAGTGCCCAGGATGTGCTCAACGAGATATTGCGCACATCGGATATCATCATCAATGATACCACCAAGAGTCTGAACACCCGCAAGGTGGCACTCTTCAAGTTCGATGCCATGACCTATCTGCGCAGCAAGGTATTGCCGCCTGTGGTGATGCTCGACAAGAATGCCAATGCCGATACGCTCAATGCCAAGATACGCTTCCTTAATGAGCAAGCCTATGCCATGAGTGTATACATAAGCGTATACCAGAAGCGCCTGAACGAGGCGAAGGAGAAGAACAGATACTTGGTAACCAGCCTCTTCAAGCAGGCCACCTACGACCACAAACTCTTCAATGACACCGACACAGAGTATGTGATGTCTTACTATGACAACAAGGAGTGCCCTATCCAGTTCTGCCTGGACTGCGATTGGGTCAAGACCCTCGCCTTCATTCGCAGCATCGACTGGAGCAAGATCTAAGGGTAATTTAGAATTAATAATTAATAATTAAATGCATAAAAAAAGGTCGCTAACCATTCAGAGAAATCTGAAGTTAGCGACCTTCTTATTTTTTATATTTTCTTCAAATGAATGAAAATCAATATCTTATGTTAGCAAGCTAACACAGAATGATTAGTCCTTGAAGAAGTCCTTAACAGCCTCGTTAGGTACCATCTTCTCATCGAAAACATAAGCACCAGTCTTAGGGCTCTTAACCATCT
>OOCQ01000252.1_pt1 | contig 48261 bp, 62 predicted proteins | sample 1671121 | NCBI WGS metagenome assembly OOCQ01 (sample SAMN06348124, study PRJEB24527) | human gut metagenome | biome: human gut; feature: ankylosing spondylitis patient; material: feces | host: Homo sapiens | place: China | collected 2015-10 | reverse complement strand
AGTGCTGCTTCCGCTACTAGTGCATCTGAGTCCGCAGAGAACGCGAACACCTCAGCTACTAACGCTTCTGCTAGTGAAGTCAAAGCAAAGACTTCAGCTGACGCAGCAGCTTTGAGTGCAACAAACGCAGCAAACAGTGCAAAGGAAGTTGCTGACAATTTGTCTCTACTGGGTGCTAGCACACTCACTCGCAAGGAGAAGGACACCTTCATCCATGTAGATGACGCGTTCCCTACAAAACTTCTTGGCATTGAGATTGAAGGTGCTACCGAGCAGGTAACTACTACAGGTAAGGAGTAACTTATGAAAGCAACATTCAAGGACTGGGCAGAGGCAGCAGGTATCCGAGCAGTGAAGACGTTTGCCCAGACTTCTGTGACACTGATCGGATCTGGCACTGTAGGCTTCACGGATCTTGACTGGGTCCAGATCGTCTCTGTTTCTGGTGTAGCAGCCGTCGTCTCGATCTTGACTAGCATTGCCGGAATCCCTGAGGTAGAGGATGGTAACTCGGTGTTCAAGATTGGTTCTGGTACCGATGAGTAGCATCCTACCTACCATCATTGACGTGTCTGAGTGGCAAGGTGACATTGACTGGGATACTGTGAAGCACAACATCCACTTTGCTATCTTGCGAGTCCAGGATGGTGATCACGCAGATACAAAGCTTTCTCGTAATGTAGCTGCATGTCAGCGACTCGGCATCCCGTACTACGCGTATGGCTTCTACCGTAATGGTGGAACTGCTGAAGCTGAGCGTATGATCAATCGTCTGGTATATGCTGGTGGTTCAAGCTGCCGTGGCTACATCCTTGATGTAGAAGTTGAGGGTCAGTCTCATGACGGCATCAAAGCTGCAATGTCTAAGTTGAACGAGACTGGACTTGACAATGGCATATACATTGCAGCCCATCTGTTCAATGAGTACGGCGGTGACACTTACGGAGAGAAGTGGCGCTGGATTCCGACTTACGGGCCCAATGACGGGTATGCACACAGGACTCCTGGTAAGCAGTGTGATCTATGGCAGTTCACTTCTAACGGCAGTGTCCCTGGTATCTCCGGTGGCGTTGACTGTAATGCTTGTCTCGGTCGTTCACTAAAAGACTTCATCTCTGGTACTGTGACTCCAAATGAAGTCAAACCTGTTACTGGAGTAAGTGGCAACGTGTATGACATTGCAGCTGATGTGATCTACGGTAAGTATGGCTCAGGTGATGCTCGCAAGTCAGCACTTGGCTCTCGTTACAATGAGATCCAGTCGGCAGTGAACTTCATTCTTGAGTCTGACGCGTCGACCCTTGCACTCGAGGTGATGAAGGGCACGTTCGGTGACGGCGATACCCGTAAACGCCGGCTTGGATCTCGTTACAATGAAGTCCAGAAAGTAGTCGACGAGAAGTACTCGGAGAAGAAAGCAAGGTACTACGTTGTCCAGTCTGGTGACACATTGTCTGGCATCGCGAAGAAGCTCGGCTACGGGAATGACTACATGACTCTGGCTCGCACCAACGGGATCAGCAATCCCAATGTCATTCAAGTTGGCAAGAAGATCTACTATTAGGAAGGGGCGGATATGATGCCCATGTCTGAGGAAACTAAGATGGTGATGCAGAGCAAATCCGATGCGGACATCATATCCGTCTTCAACCGTATCCCATCTAGCTTGTTGAACCGAGAAGTCCAGAGTGGCACACACGACTTGCAGATGGAGCTGGCAAAGATTGTCGGTTACTACAAAGTCTACAAAGACGGAGCCGACTTCTTGACAGAGGGTTCCGGTCTTGACTACCTACCAGCAAAGTTGAACTACAAGATGGCAGCTTCTCTGATAGACAAAGAAGCTCGCTTCTTGTTTGCCGAGCCGCCTGACATTGACGTGCTCAAGTCGGATGACTATCCAGCTGATGAGAAGTACAGCAAAGCAATTGATGACCTACATCGACTTGTAGCTAATGTTTTAAAAACAAACAAGTTCGACCAGCAGGTAGTGAAGGCTGCTCGAGACTGCTTCATCGGTAAGCGAGTCGGTTGTCTGGTGAACTTCAATGAGCAAGACGGCATCACAGTATGCTTCATCCCGTCTACTCAGTTCATCTACGAGTTCAAGATGAACACCAATGAGCTCAGCAAGTTTGTTGCTTTCATCATCTTGAAAGACAGTACTCGTCTCAATGAACGCCGAATCTTCATGAAGCGGTACACGACTGAGACTATCAATGGTGAAGACAAAGTCTATCTGGATGAAGCTTTATATGATGGCATTGGTACAGAGCTCGAGTTGATCACCGAGCATATGGAGATCACACTCGGTCGTATCCCGGCAGTAGTGATCCTGAACGATGGACTTACTGGTGACCTTGACGGAGAATCCGAGATGGAGTCCCTCGAGAGTTACGAGTCTTGGTTCAGCCGTCTGAACAACGCTGACATTGATGCTGAGCGGAAGGGAATGAATCCAGTCGACTACGCGATAGACATGGATGGCAACAGTACCAAGAACTTGTCTCGAGCTCCTGGTAGTTTCTGGGACCTTGGCTCGGACCAGAACTTGGATAACTCGCATGCTTCAGTCGGTTCTATCGAACACAGTCTTTCTTACTCGACAGCATTGACTGAGACTTTGAAGAGGATCAAGTCTTCTGCTTACGAGACAGTTGACATGCCTGATGTGACGCTTGATTCCATGACTGGTGTGATCTCGAGTGGCAAGGCATTGAAGGCGGTCTACTGGCCGTTGATTGTCCGTTGCAAGGAGAAGATGAAGGCTTGGGGTCCGGCTTTGACCGAGATGGTTGACATCATCATCCAAGGCGCACTCGAGTATCCTGACACAGCGCGTGAATATGTCGACTCGATATTGATGGATGTCCCTTACGAGATTGAAGTAGACAATGTCCTCCCGCTTCCAGAGGACGAGATCGAGTCAAAGCAGATGGACTTGACTGAGGTGGAGAGTAACGTGATGTCTCGAAAGTCTTACATGAAGAAGTGGCGTGACTTTACTGATGATGAGGTCCAGGAGGAGCTCGAGCAGATCGCCTTGGAGCAGCAGATCATCAATGAAGCTTCCTTCTCGACAGGTGTACCCTACCCTGATACTTCTGACGTGAATAAAGTAGATGAGAACCCGCTTGGTGAAGGTGAGGACAATCCAGAAGATGGGGACCTTTCAGAGGCCCCTGGAAGCCTTGACAATCAGCAAGCCCAATAAACACCCATCCAAACAATTAGATGTCCTCAGATGACGTCTGGTAGCTTCTAACCTATGAGAGGAGGTCTTCGATGCCAAGTAACCCGTTTGAATATGCTAATGGAATGCGAGACAAAATCACTGCTAAGGAATCGCAGGAGATCCAGCAGATGTATGTCGAGCTTGGCAAGAAGATCGATGATCTCGGTAAGAAGTACGGGAAGAAAGACACTGCTAGTGCTCCATTGCAGCAGATGTACTACACCCAACTCAAGAAGCAAGTCGAAGCTTGGTCTAAAGAGTTGAGCAATGGTGTGTACTCGAAGGTGACACAAGCGATCGGGTCTGTGTCTGATGCCGTAGTAGAAGACAATGCAAAATGGCTTGAGTCTCTTGGTTTTAATAAGGGTCACGTCAGTGCTGCTTTCAGTAACGTGAACCAGTCGGTGGTGAACTCCATCGTGACTGGTAAGATCTATGGTGGTAAGTCTGGTTCATGGTCTCTCTCGAAGAGCATCTGGGGAGACAACGAGAAGAACCTCAAGACTATCTATAGGATAGTTGCAGAGGGCATGACAATGCAGATGGGTGTCCAGGAGATTGCCGAGAACCTACGAGACTTTGTTGACCCGACAAAGAAGTTGGATTGGACTGGTCCGGACGGTACCAAGATCTATGGTAGGAAGACTGACTACAATGCACAGCGTCTGGTAAGGACTTTGTCACAGCACGCTTACCAGAAGTCAGTATCACAAGTTGCCTGGGACAACCCGTTCATAAGTAAGATCAAGTGGATAGCTAACGGTTCTCGTGTATGCGAGATATGTAAGAAGCGCAACGGTAAAGTCTATGCATTGTCTAAGCTTCCACTAGACCATCCTAATGGCATGTGTGTGATGGAGCCAGTCATTGACGATGATATCACTGACCAACTTGCAGACTGGGTCAATGGCAAGGAGACCAAGAAGACAAAGGGCATTGACAAGTTCGCCGATCTCCTCGGGTATGACAAAGACGAACTCGCGAAGAGTCTATTGAAGACTCCTAACAAACCTAAGGTAAAGCCGAAAGCAAAGCCGAAGGTAGAAGTAATTGACAAAGTCGAAGATGTTGTTGACAAAGTTGAAGATGCTGTTGACAACATAGATGAGTTCAATAAGTGGTTTTCTAACTATAAGAAGAATATCAAGTCTGCAATTGATTCTGGAGATTATATTCAACTTATTGATAGTCTGTCTGACAAAGTGCATAATGAGATAGGCAAGACTGTAGAAAAGTACTTTAACGAGCTTTATGACCATGACTACTTTACAAATGAGGACTTTGTGAAGTACTTACTTTCAGATGACGTGATTGACGGTGTCGACGTGTCATCTGTTGAAAACAAGGTGAAGAAGCTTTTCGAATCTGAGACCGGTAAGAAGCTTGGCGACACCAAGGGTTCAATATTTAATAAGTTTGTCAAGTCTGATAAACTAGAAAAAGTTGACTCTGCAGTCAAGAAGGTTGACATTGCTGAGCTTGAAAAAGACTTGAATGAAGCAAAGAAGAGTTCAGAAAAAGCATTGAGCAAAGCCGCAAAGGAACTGCAACTTGGCAAGAAGGATGTCAACAAGATAAAGAAGTTCTTGGACATGAAAGAAGATGGCGTACCTTACGACGAGATACTTAAGAAGATCAATCCTAAGGGTTCTAGCGAGTATCTTTACGGTAAGCTTGACATACCTCTTGGTCTAAAAGGCGATTATCTTGGTGGCTACACCGAGGACGACAAGAAGAAGATTCTCGAGCTTTACAAGTTGATGTTCCCAGATGAAGCTTCTAACCTTTCTGTTGCAAACCTGAACTTCAGTGTGACTGACAAGATCTCTGCTAAGTTTGTAGGTAAAGTCATGGAAGGAGATGCTTCCATGATAAAGAAGTTCAAAGACTTTGGCATAGAAGACCGTTACATTGATAATATCAAGTTTGACTTCTCAAGAGCAACTGGTCTGTTCAAGTCTGACATAGAAGAATTGAAGCCATACATCGACAAGGTTGCTAAGATCGAAGATGAACTTAAAGACTTGAAAAAGAATGGCTTGGCTAGTGACATTGTGGCAGATAAGACTGCTAAAAACGTAGAGAAAGTGACGCTGAGGAAGAAGTCAATTGATGAGATGAAGAAAGACTTCAAGAAGTTTATGAGTTCCACCGAAGAAGAAGACAACAAGAAGATAGCAAAACTCATCAAGAGTGAGAAGAGTATCTTCGCTAAGTTTGATGACAGGTCAATCGAAGCTCTTGATGAATATACAGGTGGTCCGTACGAGAAGATCAATAGATGGCTTAGGAAAAGTAAGACGAAGTTTGATGCCAGTACAGCGAAGAGAGAAGGTTTGTCAGATAGGCTTGTGAAGATACTGAAGATACTTGACGAAGACATGGAGAACTCTAGGACTAAAGAAGACATGGTCTTGAGAAGATGTACTGACTATGGAGACCTTGTGGGTCTGTTCATGGATAGTAACGACTTCATTGGAGACAGTGCAAGGCTAGAAGAAATGACGGCAGAAGAACTTAACGATGCTTTCAAGGGATCACAGGGAGTGTACAAGGGATTCACGTCTACTTCTTCTGTATATTCAAGAGGTTTCAGTGGCTCTGTAGAAGTAATCATAGATGCTCCAGAAGGTACTAAGGGCATATCTGTTCTGACAAAGTCAGCATTCAAAGATGAAGAAGGAGAGTTCCTCTTGGCTCCTGGTACAAAGGTCGAATGTGTCGGTATCGAGAAGTCAGAAGACTACCACAAAGATGCTTTCGTAAAAGTATTCCTCAGGATCGTGTCATAACTAACAGGTATATAATTGAATTAAGATTGTAGCAAGGAAGGAGTGTCTATGTCTAGAAATCTAGCTTCAAGTAACAGCAATGAATTTGACGAGAGGATCAGATCAGAAAGTATGGCGGCAAGTCCAGTTAAAGTATCAGATCTTACTTGTGCTGATTGCAAGTTCAGGTATGATGATTCTGACCCATTTAAAAATGGTCAGGAGAACAAAGATGGACGGCTTTACGGCGTAGTTACAAAATGCTACAAGTATGACCATAAGCCAGAAGACGTCATGTCAGGTGAGGAATGTGAACTGAAAGAAAAATAGCAGTTTACATGCTTCTGCATATGGTTTAAGATGTCGTTATAATGGCCATAGGGGCCTAAGTTGGAGGAGGAAAATGTCTTCTTCAGAAGTTAAGATGAACTTGAAGAATAAGATTGCAGGTTCACTATACGGTTTCTGTATAGGCGACTCTCTTGGTGCTACTACTGAGTTCATGGATTCAGATCAAGTCATCGCTAAGTATGGTCGAGTCAAGGACATGATCGGAGGTGGATGGTTGAACCTGAAGCCTGGTGAAGTCACAGATGACACCGAGATGACTATGTGCATTATTGATTCGTTCTTGTCTGACATTGACTCTTCAGATGTAGATGTTTTTAAAAAGGACGTCGCGAAGAGGTTTGTAGTATGGCTTGAAGGAATGCCAAAAGATGTTGGTGGTGCTTGTCTGGCAGGCATCGAATACTTTGCTGACAATGGCAAGTTCATCGACAGGGATGATGAAGTCCTTGGAAATGGTGCTTTGATGAGGGCTCTCCCATGTGCTCTTCTAGGTCTATATGATCACAATGACCAACAGGGTGTGATCACCCACAATTCCTTGAAGTCAAGAGAAGTCATTCAGACCTATTCTAAGATCATTCAAGACCTTCTCATGGGTAAACCATTTGACACGGACGTAAAGGGGCCTCAGAAGCCGACTGGGTGCCTCACGAATACATTCAACAATGTGCTATGGTGGAACAAGATCGGTAAGACTTACTTACAGGTCGTACTTGGGGCCGTCAATGACGGTGGAGACTCTGATACAATCGCAGCAATTGCAGGCTCGATCGCAGGTTTGAGGTTTGGTCTTTCTGGTATCCCAGGCAAGTGGTTGAAGATGGTGCCGGTTGAACTCAAGAAGAAGATCGGAAAGTTCACCGAATATTGTCTAGAAAATATTGACTATTAGTAGTATACTTCGAGTCTTACTTGTGATATAATTTATAGGAAGGCGGAGCTATGCGAAAAGCTGAAAGTGGTCTTTTGGCAAAAGTCAAGTGTCCATCATGCGGAGCAGTTTCTTTCATCTCCACTGTGCACAGTTCAAAGTTCAAGTACAACAACTTGGAATATGATCTGACATACGAGACTTGTCCAAAATGCTTTGAACCTGTTTGTCTCCAAGTAGATGACAAGCATTCTAAGATGATCTTGAAGAGAGAAGTAAGTCTACTACATGAAGCTTTCGCCGGTTCGCCTTCAGAGAAATTAAAAATGGAACGCGACAAAGCGAAGTCAGACCTCGAGAGTGCGAGGAAGAAACTGGAAAACAAGTTGGATGGACTGGAAGTCAAGCTTGATGACGGTTTGACTCTGGTCCTCGACTTTTCAGGAAACCAGTCCTGACATAGGAGAACTTGCAGAGAAGCTTCCATTTGCATATAGTAAACTCACCATGGAAGTCATGGACAAAGGAGAGAACATGGACCCTCAGAACCAGAACCAAGTAGACGACCAGAACCAGAACGGTGACCAGAACAATGGTCAGAATCAGCAGGTGATTGACCAGAACCAACAGGTTCAGAACCAGCAGGTGCAGACTCAGGAGAAGACGTTCACCCAGTCTGACGTGACTGCAATGATGACGAAGGAGAAGCAGGAGGGTCGCAACAGTGCTTACAATGCACTCGGCATTGACCCGAACAATAAGGAACTCGTCAACATGGTGAAGAACTTTGTGGCAAGCCAGAAGCCTGCTACTGATCCAGATGACGGCTCCGGTAACTCGGCTGAGTTGGAGGATGCACTTCGTCGAGCTAATGAGGCCGAGGTGAAGGTCGAGTGCATGGCTGCTGGTGCAAAGGCAGACATCTTGAACGAGGTGTCGGTCCTTGTTGACAACGCCATCAAGGAGAACGAGTCTAACGGTAAAGAGATGAGTGTCTCTGATGCGGTTGCAATGCTTCGCAGTAAGTTCCCTGATTGGTTTGTCGGTGATGATGCTTCTCGTCAGCAAGAAGCCAATCGCGCAAAGGGAACAGGGTCTACTGTGAATGTGACGTCTCTCCAGAATTCCGACCCTGCGAAGACTCAACCCGGTTCTATCGGTAAGCGTCTCGCAACTTCTCGCCGTGCAAACAGTGGGAAGTCTAATTATTTTAAAAATTAGTCGAAAGGAGATACTATGCTGAACAAGTCTGGTATCACCAAGGAGACCCTCGGTGCTCCTACTCAGATTCTCGCTAATGTCGAGCATCAGTTTTCTGTCGGTTGTGTAGTTGCTCAGGCCGTCGGTACAGTTGTCGGTTCTAAGAAGATCGCCAAGGCTGGTACGCCTATCGTGATCGACTATGGCTCGCTCTCCACGGCTGCTACTGCTGATACCGTCGGTTCTACTGCGAATGCCGTCCTTCTCCATGATGTTGATGTCACTGCTGGCAATGCCAACGGTACTGCGCTGATCTTCGGTTTCGTCAACATCAACCGACTTGAGTCCGATGTCCAGGCAAAGGTCACTGCTGGTGCCAACAAGGTTGCCAACGTGTCTTTCCTCAAGCTTTAAGATAGGGGGATAGCAAATGACTATCTTTGATATTGTTCGTGCAACTGAGATCACTGCTTACTGGGAGGAGCTCAACCAGGATGAGGCTCCCTACCTTGGTGAGACTCTGTTCCCCAACGAGAAGAAGCTCGGCCTTGATCTGAAGTGGATCAAGGGTTCCAAGGGCCTTCCCGTTGTCCTGAACACTTCCGCTTTTGACGCTGCTTCCATTCCTCGTCCCCGTATCGGTTTCGACCGTCTTTCCGCGGAGATGCCCTACTTCAAGGAGAGCACCTACATTGACGAGGAGCTTCGCCAGCAACTCAACATGGTGATGGAAACTGGCAACCAGGCTTACATTGACTCCATTGTCAATCGTGTCTTTGATGACGAGACCAACCTTCTCCGTGGTGCCGCCGCAGCCCGAGAGGCTATGCGAATGATGGCACTGACGACAGGTTCCGTCGCGCTTACTGCTAACGGCCAGAACTTCACCTTCGACTACGGCGTGTCCCACAAGGGTTCCGTGACTACGTCTTGGTCTAACACTGCCACTTCTGATCCCATTGAGGATATCCGAAAGGCAGCCGAGGCTATCCAGGATGACACTGGCGCGACCATCACCCGTGCACTGTGCGACGGTGCTACTTGGCGCAACATCCGTAACAACGACAAGGTGAAGAAGTCCATCTTCGTCCTGTCTAACGGTCAGGCTGTTGTCTCTGACACCCGACTCAGGGAGTTCATGCTCCAGGAGCTCGGTATCTCGGTTGAGGTCAACGACAAGCGCTACATCTCGTCCACTGGTACTAAGACAAAGTACGTCCCCGAGAACACCTTCGTGCTTATGCCGGACGGTAACCTCGGTAAGACTTGGTTTGGTACTACTCCCGCCGAGTCCGACCTGATGTCTGGTTCTTCTGCCAATGTCTCCATCACTGACACTGGTGTCGCAGTCACCACTGCTCAGAAGGTTGACCCGGTGAACGTCGAGACCATCGTCTCCCAGATCTGCCTCCCGTCTTTCGAGGCTGCAGATGAGGTCTACATCCTGACTACAACTGCTTAGAAGTAGTCTGAGATAAAGCAACTAGGGCCGGGCATAGTCCCGGCCCCTGTCGTAAGAACGGAGGTAATCAAATGCCAATGGTGAAGATCACGAACGGCGTTGAGGAGTTCATTGTCACTGACGGTGGCTTCCATAACTTCTATGAGCCCATTGGTTTCCATGAGGTGAACAACGATAACGATCCCGTTGAGTCTCCTCACGGTGCCGCAGATGATGGTTCTTCTCTGCTTGACAAGCCTGTGTCTGAGTGGACCGATACAGAGCTTAAGAACTTTGCTCATGACAACATGGTAGGTCTCAAGGGGATCAAGACTCGTGAGGGTGTCGAGGAAGTAGTATCCAAGTACCTTCTTGAGAATGGTCTTCAGTAGAAGAGGAGGAGACTATGACTCTGGACGAGATCGAGACCATTCGCAGGGAGACTCGAGAAGTCCAGTCTCCTTACTTCGAAGACGGTGACATCGAATACTACTATGAGAAGAACGGTGGGAATCTTGAAGCTACGATCTATGATCTACTTCTAGTCAAAGCAGAAGATTCTACTATCAGTGTTTCTGGTCTTTCTACTTCTGATACGAGTGCTTACTTCCGTCGACTTGCTTCTCGCCATCGTCAATACAATTCAGGTGTTGTCGATGTATAACACGAAGTTCGAGACTTACAAGCTTTCAAGGTTGATAAAGCAGTCAGGTAAAGACTTTGTCATAAAGCGCAGGACTCGAAACGAGTTCAACGAGCTTTCTGGTGAAGTGGTGACTGTCGGGATGCTGAGAGGCATATACCATGAAAGCAACTCCTATGAGACAGAGACAGTAGGTGATGCCTCGATCGCGAGGACAAAAAAGCAGCCTATGGTTCTTTGTCTAAAAGAAGAAGCAGATGTTCTCGATATTAAATATGGAGACTACATCGAGTTTGAAGGCAGGAAGATTGAGTTCGTCAAAGCAGTAGATGTTCAAAACTGGGGAAAGATAGCTGACCTTAGTTTCCAGGAGGTTGATGAAGGTGGCGGATTCGGTAGTAACACTTGACATTGACGCTGAAGAAACTATTGCAAAACTTGAGCAATTGAAGCCAAAGGTGATGGCGGCAGTCGAGATGTTGCAAAAGTCGAATGCAGCTAAACTCAAGTCCTATATGCAAAGGAACAGACCTTGGACTGACAGGACTGGAGAAGCAAAACGTCGTCTTGATGCAGTGGTGTCGAAACCGAATGACCATACCGTGAGGATCACGTTGTCACATGGTGTTGACTATGGCAAGTGGCTAGAACTTGCTCACGAAGCTAAGTATGCTATCATTAGACCTACTATAAAGAAGGAAGGCCCGGATATCTACGACGAGTTCCAGAACTTCCTCGAGAAGGTGGTTAAATGATAGACCCGGTTAGTTTTAAATATAAAGAAAACAGGTGGCAAGACCTGTTCTTCTTCTTGAAGTCGAAGGGGTTCGAAGTCTATCCCCCTTCTACTAAGACTGGAGACTGCCTCAGTCCGTACATAGTTGTAAAGTATGACGGGACGTCAGCTGTTACAAGCTCAGACTCAGTCAGAGACCTCTACAACATCATGTGCTATGTGCCGAGGAACAAGTATTCAGAACTGGAGTCATTGGTCCAGTCAGTGAAGGAAGCAATGGCTGAGTTGAAGCCGATGTTCCTACCTTACGATGGCGAACAGACTCCAGCATATTTTGACGACGCAGTGAAAGGACATTACGTCGGTATTGAATACAAGAATTACAAGCTGAACTATTAGGAGGTTAAACATGGCTAATCCGAAGAAGTCGAAGGCTGAGATCCCTACTATTGATGTTGCCCTCGTGACTATTGAGGACTCCAGCGGCAACGAGTTTGGTTTTGACACCTCTAACTCGATTGCAACAGAGCCGCAACTTGAGACTCAGGACGCAGTAAAGCTTATGATCAAGGGTAAGTTGAAGGCGCAGAAGAAGGAGAAGTCCACTCTTACTGGCATTCAGATCACGCTTACCGACAACGTGTTCAACCCTGAACTCGTCAAGATGCTCCAGGGTGGCTCTGTGACTTACGGGTCTGATGGTGCTTTCCAGACCTACACTCCTCCCGTCCAGGGTAGTGATGACACCGGTAAGGAGTTCACTTTGAACGCCTACAGTGCTCAGTACAATGCAGCTGGCCAGATCGTCGGCTATGAGAAGACATCTTACCCGAATTGCACTGGAGTGCCGGTCTCGTTCAACTCCACTGATGATGAGTTCCGTGCTCCTGAGTACACCATCAACAGTGCTCCTGCAGATGGACAGGCACCTTACAAGATCGAGATGGTGAAGACCCTTCCGGTTCTCGCAGATTCTCCTAGTTCTTCTAGCGTCTCAGCTTAACAGTAACTCCTAGAAAGGATCAATCATGGAAGCAATTGAAGGCAACAACAACATGAAGGTAACCAGCATTGCAGAACTTGCACTCTATGGCAAAGGTCAAGTAGTCGAGCTTCCGGAGTTCGGTGAGGGACAACGTTTCTTTGCACGCCTCCGTCGTCCGTCTATGATCATGCTTTGCAAGACTGGCAAGATACCGAACACGTTGCTTGCGAAAGCAAACGAGTTATTTAATAAACCGAATGCCACGATTGATCCTTCTTCTAAGGACTCTTCCGAGACTTACGAGTTGATTGACATCATTCTCGATGCTGCTTTTGTGGAGCCGTCTTACCATGACATGGTATCTGCCGGTATCCAACTTACTGACGAGCAGATACTTGCAGTGTTCAACTACACCCAGAATGGTGTGATGGCTCTCGAATCCTTTCGTCGCAAGCGAGAGGTGCTTGAACGTTCTCGCCATAGCAAAGACGTTCAACAAGCTTCCGAGTGAAGTCCTCTCCATCAAAGACGAGTTCACAGCATACTGTTTCGACGAGGCAATGACTTTCATAGAAGCAAAGATGCGAGATGGAGAAGAGCCACATTACTCGAAGAAGTATAAGTCTTTCGGTGAGTACATAAAGACATTGGACTTACAATAGAAGGAGAAAGGAGCCTAGGATGGCGATTGTTGCTGGAGCTATCGAGGGCTACCTTGACCTTGACATTGAGAAGTTCAAGAACGCACTCAGTGAAGCCAGTGATAAACTAGATTCCGCGTCGTCTAAGATGGAAGAGTCCGTCGGAAAAGGCACAAGCGGAATTGAAAGCAAGTGGGACCAAGCAACTTCTAAGATATCAGCCGGAGGAAACGTAATCCAAGGCGTTGGAGCAAAGATGTCTTTGTCTCTGTCGGCTGGTATCTTGTCAGTTGGCGCAGCTTCTGTTACACAAGCAGATCAAGTCAATAAAGCTAGTTCTACTATTCAAGCTTCTCTTGGTCTTGCTTCCGATGAGACAGAACGTCTTACTGATGTAGCACGCCAAGTCTACACGAACGGTTTTGGTGAGTCACTTGACCAAGTAGCAAATGACATCATCATGGTTCGTCAGCAACTTGGAGACTTGAACAACACTGATCTGAACTATGTGACGACAGGTGTCCAGAACCTTTCAGACTTGTTTGATGCAGATGTCAAAGAATCAGTCCGTGGCGTGAAAGTCTTGATGGACAACTTCGGGTTGTCTGCTCAAGAAGCCATGGACTTGTTTGCTTCTGGTTGCCAGAACGGTCTTAACGTATCTGACGAGCTCGGTGACAACTTGTCTGAGTATGGACCAAGGTTCAGTCAGATGGGTTTCAGCGCTGAGGAATACTTCCAGATCCTTCAGAACGGTGTCAACAACGGTGCTTACAGTCTCGACAAGTGCAATGACTTTCTGAACGAGTTCCAGACTGCTCTCTCCGATGGTCGAATGGATGAGAACATTGGCAGCTTTAGCCAGTCAACGCAAGACCTTTTCCAGAAATGGAAAGACGGATCTGCTACTGGCAAAGAAGTCTACGAGTCAGTCATCTCTGATCTCGGGGGAATGTCTGACAAGTACCAGCAAGCTCAAGTAGCTTCTGCTATTTGGTCTTCACTTGGCGAAGACAACGCGATGTCAATGATCACCGCGATGAGCTCTGTTGGAGATACTTACGACGACGTCTCTGGCAAGTCTGGAGAGATGGCAGATCAAGCCAGCCAGTCACTTGGAACACAGTTCACCTCGACGATCAGATCAGTGCAAGACTGTCTGGCTGACCTCGGGTCTACAGGTACAGGTCCATTGACTGACATTTTGAACCTTGTCAAACAAGGTGTTGATTGGTTTAAGTCTCTCGATGACGGCACCAAACAGATGATCGTGACTATCGCACTTGTTGTTGCTGCGATAGGACCTGTGGTATCTATTGTCGGTACATTAATGTCTGTGTTGGGACCGATTGTATCTGTGATCGGTACTATTGTCACAGCTGTCGGTGGAATTCCAGCAGTGATAGCAGTTGTAGTCGCAGCAATTGTCGGACTACTTGCTACAAATGAGGACTTCAGAAACGCAGTCATTGGCATCTGGAACGCGATATGCGAAGGTGCACAACAGATATTCCAAGCGATTGCAGACTTCTTGTCTAGTGTGTGGCAGGGGATCTGTGATACAGCTATCGGCCTTTGGAATGGTCTTACTTCGACTTTGTCTGGCATATGGCAGGGCATTCAAGACACGGTGTCTTCAATCTGGAATGGTATCAAGGACGTCATCTCGACAGTGTGGAACACCATTGTCTCTGTGGTGACAGGTTCGATCACAAATGTCCAGAACATTATCAGTTCTATCTTGAACACCATCAAGAGCATCTTCTCTTCAGCTTGGAATGCTTGTAAGACGACAGTGACAAATGCTTTCAATGGTATTAAAAATGGAGTGTCAAACGGCATCCAGACGGTGTTGAACTTCGTGAGGAACTTGCCTGGTCAGATCAAAAGTGCACTCGGTAACCTTGGAAACCTGCTACTTGGCGCAGGTAAGTCAATCATCAATGGCTTGCTTCGAGGCATTAAGTCAGCATTCAATAATGTGAAGTCGTTTGTCGGTGGCATTGGCTCCTGGATTCAAGCTCACAAGGGACCAGAGGAATACGACCGTAAACTTCTTATTCCGAATGGTGGATGGATCATTGAGGGCCTCGGTGAGGGGCTTGAGAATGAGTTCAAGTCTGTGCTTGACCAGGTTGATGACTATGGTCAGCGAATCAGTGATGAAGTCGGGTCTAAGATCTCGATGGAGCCAATTGACTTGGCAGCCTCAATGCCGTCTACTGAGTCTATTGACAAACTTTCTTCGACGGCAAAGTTGATGAGTAAAGTCTCTGATATGCAGAAGTCACTTGGCATTGGAAACGAGTTCTCGTCTAACTACTCGAACACGAGTACGTTCGACTATACTCGCTTCGGTCAAGAAGTAGTGAACGCGATGAAGGACTCTCCGATAGTGTGCAAGACTGACATTCACATGGAAGATGGAGACGTGTACATGGATGGTGAGAAGGTCGGACGAAAAGTAGCTCCGACTGTCTCGAGAGTTCAGGCGAAGGAGGCAAGCAAAGATGACAAGTGACATTGTAATCAATCGGCGACTTGGAGACGCCATCTCAATTGATGGTAGTGATGTATACGCAGTCTTCAATGCCGATCTTGTCTCCTTCAATTACTCACCTGGTTCAGTCAAGTCAGATTCTTCAAGGAAGATTGGAAAGTCCGGCTTTAGTCAGTACGGCATAGACTTTAGACCTGGGTCAATTGGTCTTGTGTTCTACATTGTCGGTGATTCAAAGTCGGACCTCCTGAAGAAAGCTTCTGACTTGATTGTTGCTTGTGGCAAATGCATGATAGAGACAGATGTTGATTTGACTTCACAGTATGACTGTGTGATGAGTTCTTACTCAGTCAGCTTGACTGGTATAGAATGGGTAGCGCAGTTGAATATCGTACTTGACGCGATCCGTCATCTACCACTTGTAGTGAAGAAGGCGACTTCAAAAAGAAGCATTCACATCTACAATCCAGGTTCAGTTAGATCTGGTATATGCATCAAAGCTACGCACCATCTTTCAAACAAGACTGATCTTGCATTCTCTGTCAACAATGAACAGTTTGTTATTAAAAATGTGACACAGAACGAGCCAGTAGTTATTGACGGAATAAACGGAAAAGTCACACATCTTGGAGCTAACAAGATTCTTGATTCGACGTTGACTTCTTTCCCTATTGCAGGGATTGGAGAGATGACAGTCGAATGCAACACCTCGGTAGACTTCGAAGTAAGTTTCTATCCGACTTTCGTCTCTTAGTAGGGAGGTATGGCAATGATAGTAGTACATGATCCAGCAAATGCTTCTAATTTGATAACGTTGTTCATTGAAGATGATGCATGGTCAGTGAAGCATTCTTACAACGGCTTCGATACTATGTCTTTACAGGTTGACTCAAAGTCAGAGTACGTGAAGTACTTGAAAGAAGAAGTCAAATTGACTGTGATCGGTCTTCGAGGTCAAGACAATGAGTTCTTGATAAAGAATGTAGATGACCGAAATGGTATCCTGTACATTGATGCTGACATCAATCTTGATGAGTGGAAAGCTACTATCATTACATCATACAGGAAAGTCAATAGCTCACTTGATGACATTCTCACTTCAATCCTTCCGAATGGTTGGTCTAAGTCTGGACAAGAGAAGTTCACCAAGAGGACTACGATTGAAGCAAATGAGGGAAAGCCTCTTGAAGCAGTCACACCACTTGAGATCCTTGACAAGTGTCCAGAAGCTTATGGTTGCGTGTTCAACTTTGACACGCTGGCTAAAGTAGTGAAATGCATTGATCCAAGTGAATACAAAGCTTCAGGCGAGTTCGTGATGAAGGATCTGAATATGTCAGATCTCGGGTTCACGGGCTCGTCTTCTGGGTTCGCGACACGGCTTTACGCATACGGTAAACAAGACGAAGATACCGGCGAGTATCTGACTTTTGCAAGTATCAACAATGGAAAGCCGTATGTTGAAGACATCTCCTACTGTGACAAGATAGTATGTGTAGGATGGAATGACGAGAGGTACACTGTAAAAGAAGATCTTCTCGCTGCTTCAAAAGCTAAACTTGCAGAGCTCAGTAAGCCTACTCGTTCATATGAGTGTTCAGACGTAAGACTTACTTCTAACACCTACCTCTACCAGATAGTCACATTGATAGACTCTGACAGGAAGATCAGAGTAGACCATCAGGTGATCGAGTGGATTGAAGGCGGGAACAGGAACAATGACTCTGTGACTTTGTCGGCAGTCGTACCGTCGATCGCGTCGCTAGTCAAAGAGAAGATAGATGTTGATTCGAAGATAGACCAAGCAACTAAAGACTTGACTTCTGCTTACAACAAGGCAATTGAAGAAGCTACAGAGAAGATCAAGGGCTCCTACGGTGGTTATTTTAAATGGGTATATGACGTCAATGGCAACCCGATGGAACTTGTCAACCTTGGAGATTCTACAGACATTGACGAAGCACAACATGTCTGGCGTTGGAACAAAGAGGGACTAGCTCATTCGAACACTGGTTACAATGGAACTTATGATCTGGCATTGATGGCTGACGGTTCGATAAACGCGTCTATGATGACGGTTGGAATTATCCAGGGAGGCAACTCCTATTGGAATTTGAACACTGGCGAGCTTCACGCTAACGGTTACTTCAGGACTTCTTCTACAAGAGACTACGTCCAGATAGATCCTGAGTTTTCTCAGTATGAGAATGAAGGCACAGACAAGATGAAAGGTGCCGGAATCGAGTTCGTGTGTTCTGAGAACTACATGAAAAGTTACATTGCTTCTGAGACTTTCACTAAAGAAGAGGGAAAAGTATCAGCATTGACATTACATGGCGGATATGTCAAAAAAGGAGATCCAGGTGCGTGGATGAGAATCGGTGAGAGGAAGCAATATGACAACGACACGAAACTCGGAGGACTTCTAAGGTTATTTTGCTATTCAGAGTATGAGAAGAGTTCTAAGTCAGAATCATATGCTGGCTTCTATGCAAATGCTCCGGAAGTCTCAGCGAATGACGCGACAAATGCAGGCATTGAAGTAATTAAGAATGTAGAAAATGACAGCTACGTTGTCGGTATTGATGCTAATGCAGACAACAAGTTCTTGAGTTTTAGTGGTTTTGTTGGCACTTTTAATAAGCTTGGTACATTCCCAGCAGTCAACTGGACTTCAGCTCAGACGATAACTCCATTCTACACGAACACGTTCTCGGCGACATTGCCAAGCCCGCCTAAGTATGGTACATACCGTCCGCAAGCGACAGTTGACCATGTGATGTCTGATGGCAACAAGCTTATTTGTTCTGTTGCCAACTGCGGTCCGAGTGGATGGAACGCGTATGTATGTTCTTTCCCGAAGAAGGTGGTGACTTCAGTCGACGCGAATTGGAGCCACACAGGTGATGGCACAGTCAAGAACTTGAGTATAAACGTGAACACCGCGACTCTGTTCCCGTCTAACTCTACGACTTTCTTGTTGTTCACATTCGGTGTCCTTCTTCCAAGTTAGGAGTGATGATGGAAGTAAGCAGAGAGAAGTATGACGGAGTCAATTACGGCTTAGACTTCTTTGTACCGGAAGACGAGATGTCTGACAAAGCAAAGGAGGCTTTCATAAGCCAGTCAAGTGAGACTTCATCTATGTCTGAAGGTAATCCAGGATGTGGTGGTGTCCATTACATGATTCCTGAAGCGGCTTTCGCGACATACGGCCTGCTTCTCGGGACGACATCACATGAGGAGACTGCGAAGTTCTTGATGTATATCAGGGACAATGGAGAACCTTCTCCTGATCCAGAGACTGGTGAGAACGCATGGACGAGCGCCTACAATGAACTAGAAGCTCAGATCAATGGCAACCAAAGTGAAGTGGGTATATACACTACCAGGATTGATGATGGGCCTCAGAAGGCATCTCGTAGCCTCTCAGGTATATCTAAGACTAGGTCTATGCTAGGTCTTCCATCTTTAGGCAATGAGTTGACGACTTTCAGTGCATATGCTGAGACGCCAGAAGTTGATGACGGATTCTATAAGATCCCGTCTTCTATCTATGACATGATAGATGAAGACGCAGTCGATAGAGCGCGTGACAGTTTCATTATGTCTTTGACTGCAAATGCAGACTTACGGGAAGGAGATGAGCAATAGATGGCAAGGACTTTCGAATTTGATCTAGACATGGACAAGACTCGTAGGAGCAAGACTATTTTAGCAGTCCGTGTAGGAGACATCGGGTCTTCTGTAGTGAAGGCGAACATCAAAGCCGATGGAGAAGATTATGTTCCTGCAGGTTCAAAGTGCTACTTTGAATGCCTGACTAATGCAGGTACTTCAGTGAGGACTGAAGCTTCTCTTTCTGGATCTATTGTGACAGCTACACTTCCGTCTCAGGCTTTCAAGAAGCCGGGTGTGATCTCGGTAGCATACTTCAGGTTCGAGAATGGGACTTACAACAACCCGTCTTACGTCGAGTCAACACAGAACTTCTCGATTGTCGTCCCTGACTCGATTGATGACAATGTTGATCCGAAAGACTACATCGCCGACTGGCGAGCTATCACAGAGATTGAGGAACAGGTAGATGCAGTAAAGAATGCAGCTACAAAAGCAAATGCTTCAATCTCATCGGCATCTTCTAATGTCTCCACAAGTGAGAGTGAGTTCATTGAAGACTTGACAACAAAGCAACAACAGCTGAATGCCAAGGTCGAGTCTTTTGACACGAATGCTAACCAGCAGATTGAGGTTTTTAATAACAACGGTAGCCAGGCGATCTCGTCTTTCAACTCGAGAGCAGATTCCGCGATCGCGAGTGTCAATTCTCAGACAGAGACTTTGAAGACACAGACTGACAAAGCGGTGCATGATTCTAACAATGCACTAGATGGCACCACAGCTTCTAACATCAACAAGAGGATGGACACTCTCGAGCAGTCTATCAGGGACTTGGACCAGAGTAGGATCGAGTACCCAATCACGGTAGCAAAGGGTGGCACTGGTGCAACAGATGCTTCGACTGCTAGGGAGAATCTTGGCGCCGCGGCTTCTTCTCATACACATTCTACTCATGACATAACAGATGGGCTTTTGCCGGTTTCTCGAGGCGGCACAGGAGCTCCGACGGCGGCTATTGCAAGGGACAATCTAGGCGCAGCAAGTTCAGTTCATGAACATTCAGCTAATGACATCACGTCAGGCGTGTTTCCAATTGAACGAGGTGGCACAGGTTGCTCGACGTTAGAAGAAGTCAAGACAATTCTTGGAGTTGGAAGTAACTCAAAAGTCTTCTCAGTCGAGAACGGGAATGTAGTCCATGCAGACTTTGAGAGCTCAGGCAACACATACAAAGGCTTGACTAATGTGTCTTTCTTCAAGTTGACAGTTCCTGATCTTCCGTCTGTCCCATCTGAAGAAGACATCAATGGCAAATGCTTGTTTGTCAAGTTTGACAAGCCAGAAATGAGTGTGAATGACTACATTGCCATCAAGGTGAACAATTCTACTGAGCGTTACTTCGTCGGTGGAGTTTCTCCTACTTCTAACAACTTGACAATGTTCAAGTGGAACTCGTATGTGTATGGTAATTCTCCAGTACCGATGTCATTTTCTGTGTTTTCTAACTACTACATCAGTTCTCAGTGGAGGGACATAGCTATCATACCAGGTGGCTATTCAGCTTACACTTACGGAGGATCAAGTGCAAGTTATGCGTGGGATGTATCCAAGGGTGGAACTGGTGCTACTAGCGCATCTCAGGCGAGAGACAATCTTGGAATCACGCTTGCAAATCTTGGCATCACCTCAGGCACAGCAGATCCGCCGGCTACTGGAACTCCTGGTCACATCTACATTAAGGTGATGTAGCCATGGCTTTCAGGAAACAAGTCGCTATTAAAAACGGTAATGAAGGAATTACAAATACAGACAGCCTTAAGTACCATGTCATTGTCCAGATTGGACTCGGTGACATAGTTGACTTGAAGACTGGATCGGTAGAAGTCTACATGGCTTCTCAGGTGTATGTAGAAAAGGGATATGGCCCAAGCTGGGCAATTGCAAACTATACTTGTTCTCAGCCAAAGATTGTCAATGGCACAGAACGAGTATTTCTCGGAGATCAAGGTTCATATGGAGCAAACAGAGACTGGACTTTGATAGGCACTTACAACAGAGGAGACACAGTCTCCATCTCGTCTAAGTGCTGGTATACTGCAAGCTCAGGAGCGTACCATGAGTCTTTTGCTGAGTTGTCTTTCACGATACCTGAGTTTCCGAAGCCGGTAATCACGAGCATCTCCCCAAGTGGTAAAGTAAACAGGACTAAGGGCAAAGTCACAGTGACTTCTTCTGTCACTCTTGGCAACTTAGATGCCGTAGGTACATTTGTAAGGTTGACTTCTCTCGTGTGCATGTTTGCTTCTGCAGATACAAGCCAGCCAATGTCTGATAGCATCGGCTTTGATGCTACATACCCGACAATGCCTGATGCGACGAACCCAAAGACAGAGACATTAGACTTGACTGAGCAGTGGATATCAGGTGCTCTGGCTGGAATGACTGACGTGCACTACCTTGGTTTTACAGCAAGTGCGATGTATGAATGGTACGGTAAGAAGGTAACAGTAGATGCTCCGTTCATTCTTCTAGAACTAGTAGATTCAGTGGAGTTACCAGGCACATTGTATGTGTATGATCAGCAGGGCAATCCAAGGCAAGCAAAGCTTAGTATCTATGATGAGTCTGGCAATGTCAATGAGGAAGTAGAAGTTTACTTCTATAACTCTTCAGGAAAGCCTATACAAGTCCAGTGACTTGTGATACAATGAGTTTGAAGGAGGTGACAATCTGTGAGGATTGATTATCTTGAGTCTTTGTCCCACGAAGAGCTTCTTTCTACAGCAGAGAAGCGAGGGGTGGTCGGATGTGAAGAGAAGGACGACAAGGAGCTTATGAAAGCACTTGCTACTTTTCCGGAGAATGACTACCTGAACTGCAGTGAGTATGTGGACGAAGCAAATGTAGGTGATCTAGTAGCGTTCAGGACTAAAGCCTACAATGTGAAGTCAGCCAAGATCGTCTCCAAAGATAATGTTTCTAAGAAGGCATGTCTTGAGACGAAGTATGGTATGAAGTTCACAGTTGACTTTGATGACATCATCTGGGTCAACACCAACGGTCATTGGCCGAAGTGGGTATACAACCTGTTGAAGGGAAAGTATCATGAAAGTAGTAGAGCAGACGCTTAGCGAGAAAGAAGCCGAGGAAGCAGTCAAGACTTTCTCGGAACTCAAAGCAAAGAAGGACAAAGTAGACAAGAAGTTCGAGCAGGCAAAAGCTAACTTCTACAAGCAGATGGGAAACTTCCTTGATGCGAACAGTGATTGCGAAGACAACTTCTGGTTCGACGATGATAGCGGGAATGTGTTCTCGGCTACAAGGTTCTTCAAGACCAAGGTGACTTTCTATCCCGAGAAGGTGAAGGAGATTCTTCCAGACTTTGTAGATGAGTCTGAAGTCATAACTAAGATCGTGACAATCCTTGACTGGGACGGTTTCTCCAAGTTGTTGAAAGCACATGGTGTGAAGTTCTCCGATGTGCTTCCGCTCATCAATGTCCAGAAAGAAGTATCAAAGGATGCTATAGACCAACTGGTTGAAACTGGTGTTATTAAAAAAGAGGATCTTGCTGGCACCTACGAAGTGACAGTCGGTAAGCCACAGTTCAGGGTGACTGTTAAGCGAGCCGAAGATGGAACCGAGTAAGTCAAAAGGCGATCAGCTCGCAGCAGTGATACTTCATTACGGGTTGGCAGATAGGATCTATTCTAGACAAGACAAGATAGTCTGTCCGTTCCATCCTGACAGGAACCCGTCAATGAAAGTTGACTATGAGTCTGGTGAGTTCTATTGTTTCGGGTGCGGTGCTCGAGGTGATGCTTTCACCTTCATGAAGAAGATGGAGGGAATGAAGAGGAACCTCAACTCACTTGAAGAGCTAGTACTGTTCCAGAAGATAGTCAATGGCACAGTGAAGTCTGAGCTTCCATCATATTCTAAGCAGTGCCCAGAGGCTACCAGATCCTCTCAGAGGCAACTTTATGTTCAGGCCTATGATCTATACCATGGTCTCCGTAAAGTCGACTGGATGTCACCTGAGACACCTGAGGAGATCAGGATAGCTTCTTATATGAAGGATAGAGGGTTTGGTCCCGAGACTTTGGCGGAAGTCAAAGCAAAGGTGACTTACAGAGACCCGTACCAGTTGATCTTCCCGATACTTGACAATGGCAAGTTCAAAGGTTGGGTGTCCAGGACAGATGATCCTGAAACTGCTTCATACAGGAAGTATCTTTACAACAAAGGCTTCAGAAGGTCTAACTGCTTAGTAGGCGACTATGGGAGATTCGGAGACGAACGAGATGACTACGTAGTTGTTGTCGAAGGGTTCATGGACAGATTGAAGTTTCTTCAGTTTGGAGTCAAGAACGTAGTTGCTTTGTTCGGATGGAAAATGTCAGAAAACCAGAAGCAAAAGTTGTTTGACTGTGGTATAATGAATCTAGTCTCCGCATTAGACAATGATGAGTGTGGAAGGAAGGGGACGGAGTGTCTTAGAAAAGACTTCAATGTCACTAGGATGAGGTACTTGAAGGGTATCAAAGATCCAGGAGACATGACACAGGAGACTTTCGACAGGATGTGGAAAAGGACGATGCGTGATTATCGTCAAAGTAGAAAGGTGAAGTAATGGGACTTCTCGACAGCATCAAGAGCGACATTCAGAGGACCGGCTCCAACAAGCAGAAGTTGGTATACTTCCGTGATGGTACGAAGAAGCGTCTCCGCTTCCTCAATGACATGGAGGATGGTCTGGAGATCAACATCCACTCCAACTGGGAAAAGCGGATCACGGCAGTGTGCTCCGAGCATTATGGTAAGACTTGTGAACTTTGTGAGCAGGCAGAGGATCCTGATTCTGGCTTCCGTTCTAAGACTCACTATTGTTGGTCTGTGTATGACTACGACGAGAACAAAGTCCTTCTGTTCATGTTCGCAGTGACTCGTTGTTCTCCTCTTGCTCAACTTGCTGCGATCTATGAGAACTATGGTACTCTCTGTGATCGTGACATCATCATCACCCAGGTCGGCAAGGGTATTGACAAGACCTTCACTGTGATGCCTATGGACAAGCAGAAGTTCAAGAACACGAAGGCAAAGCCCTACTCCAAGCAGGCCGTCCTTAAGATCCTCCGTGAAGCTTATCCTGACACTGACAAGTACATGGGCAACACGAACGAGAAGCTCGATGAGTTCAATCGCGTAGTCAATGATGACGACGAGCTCATGGACTCTTCTGAGTATGATGGCAAGTCCGCAAAGGAGCTTTACAAGCTCTGTAAGGAACGAGGCATCGAAGCAGTTATTAAAAAACCTGCAGCGTTCTACATCAATCTTCTTCTTGAGGATGACAAGGCAAATGATGACTGGGGCGATGAAGACGACTGGGATGATGAAGAGGGCGGAGATCCCGATTCTGATGACTGGGACGAGTAAACTTTAGAATTCAAGGAGTAGTCAGATGACGTTCGAATCTATGTTTGGTCAGCAAGCTTCTAATCAGGAGAAGCTTCTTTCTAGTGGTATGTATGATGACTTTTCAAGCATCGACAAAGACTCTGTGCTTCCGGTAGATGATCCTAAACTTTGCAGTTATCATGTGCAACAGCTTGTCTCTGAGATCGGTGAAGTGCTTGAAGCTGACAAGCGTTGGAAAAACTTCAGGAACGAGAAGTGTGACTCAGCTAACAAGAAGGACGAACTAGCAGATTGCTTCATCGTCTGGATGAATATGTGCTTGTATTCTGGGTTTGATTCGTCAGACATGGCAGAGGCAATTGAGAAAAAGCTCAAGGTTGTCTCTGACAGGATCGAATCTACTTGCAAGTAATCAATGATGAGGGGAAGCCGAAAGGCTTCCCTTTGTCTTTATAGAAATGGAGATCAGATGATCTACATAGTTGAAGGCATTGACAGGATGGGCAAGTCTACATTTGCTAACAAGCTTTCTGAATGGATTGGGGTTCCAGTCTATCATGATGATGCTACGACAGTAGACCTTGGCAATTGGATGGACAGTCCGAACGAGACTGACAAGATGTTGAAGATGCTGAACATTCTTGACTTGACTAACTCCCCAATGATCTTTGACCGGTTCCACCTGACTGACTTCACGTATGGTCTTATCGACAGGAACTACATCTACAAAGATGCACTTGCTAATCTCGGAAAGATTGAAGATCGTTTATTAAATATGCGTCAGCACGTCTTTATGTACTACATGTTCGACAGGAAAGGACCGGCACGCGCTTCTGCTATGGATGGTCGTGACTTGTCTTTGCACTACAAGACAATGGACGCTGCATTCCTTATGTCTCCTATTGCTTCTACTAGGATCGAGTTTGATGACATCGATCGTGAAGTTGAAGAAGCTGCTAGGAAGTTCTATTCATTGAATGAGAACATGGTTATGGAGCCTAGGCTGGAGGACGCGAACAAATGTCAGTAGGTGTCTTTCTTGCAGGCAACATGGCTACTAGCAATGACAATGTAGTCAAGTTCTTAGTTGAGTCTTTGACTGACTTTCTTCCAAATGAAGACTTCGTTTTGATTGACAAGTATAAGTCTGACAAGCTTGCTAGAAGTTGTTGCTTCCGCTCAGTCAAGTTTACTCCAGATGATATCACAGGCTGGAAGGATGCTAGGAAACAAGCTAAAGACATCTTGGAGAAAGAAGACATCTCAACATTGTTGTTGATGAAACTTCCTATCTATTCTAACTTCAACTACAATGACTGCAGTGTCGGTGGCAAATTCTTCGACAAGGAGAACGACCAATACGCTTTCAATTACGTATCAATGAAGAACTTCTACTTCTTTCTGACGTTAGTTGATGTAGCTTCTAGTATCTGTGATCATGTGTACCACTACGTGATTGATCCGGATGAAGCAAGGCTTGAGCAGATCTTCCATTTTAAAAACTTCAGTCGACTTTACTTTGTCGATGGTGATGACTATGACTTAGCTCCGTATTGGAACTACAGGTGGAAGCAGATGTCAAAGTTCTATGAAGTCGAGAAATACAAAGACTTTGTTTTCTATTGCTCTCTTTCTGGCAATGGTCGAGACTGGTTGAGAAGCATTAAAGACGACTTGGAGAGCAATTGCTCACTTGACATCAACCTGTGTGATACTAACAGGAAGGGCAAGGGCAAGAAAGCTTTCGTAAAGCAGGATGACTACTTCGCCTTGTTGGCATCGTCAAAAGCTACAGCAGTGATCCCCTCGTACAATCCTGCTACTTTTAGTTGGCAGAGATTCTGTGAAGCAGTATGGTGCAATTGTCTACCGTATGTCTTCAGGTCTTGTAATTTGTCTGAAATTGAGAAGTCTTTCCCAGATATCTATGATATAATCAAATCAGAGCTTCTGGTAGACGGATTCTACGAGATAGAAAGTAAGCTTAAGGACAAAGACTTTTGCTCAAAGAGTTCAGAAGTCCTTAAGGCTATCAAAGAATCTGAGTCAATGCAGAAGCTCACAGATATTGGCAGTGTGAGATCATACTGGAACAAGAAGGAGTGGTAAGAATGCCAAAAGTAGGTTACAGTTTTTGGGGCTTCCTAGGGGACTACAAGATGGACAACAAGAAGAATCTTGTGAGCACGCCAGACGGGAACGCTTTCTATTCGTGGGCTATCATCAATGGTCTTCAGGAAGCCGGATATGATGTCGTCCAACTTATGCCAGACCGTGACAAGCCGGCTTATGAGTCTCTCGGTAGTGAAGACTTCAAAGCTTTCGCCGGAAGTGATCGCGAGAAAGCTTACCTCAGGACTTCGAAGGTTGACTACATTGATGATGTAAGTAAAATGTCTATGAACGACATTACCAGAAAGTTTGACGAGAAGCTACAAGAGGCCCCAGAATTCATTCTGCATGAATGGAGGATGGATATTAAGGGTAGGAATGACTATGACTCCAAAGATCGCCTAGGTGCTTCTTGGCAACCAGATGTATACATTCAGTACTGCATCATCTTGTATTGCCTCTATAACAACGTGCCGCTTTTCATCTTCGATCTTGACTACAAGCTTTCTTACTCTGAAGCAAAGAGACTGAAAGAACTTGGTCTCAACTTCTGTGTAGTAGAACTTGGAGACAGGTGGAAAGCTATCGAAGACATCAAGTCTGTCAAAGTGGCAATTCCCTTCAGTAAAGAAGCTATTGAAGAACTTCCAGTCATCTCTGACGAAAACTGGATTGAAGACTCTCTCGTCTATGTCGGCAACCGTTACGAGAGGGACTGGTGCATAGACCAGTATTGGCCAGACGGACTTGCCGACACGAAGGTATATGGAAACTGGCTTGAAGGCGGACGTGATTCTGCTGAGACGTGGCCAAACATCAACTTTGGTCCAAGGCTTCAGACGGCAGACATGTTCAAGACTTACTCGAAGGCTGAGACTACTATCTTGTTCGCGAAAGCAAGTTACTGTAAGTACAAGTTCATGACAGCAAGAGTACTTGAAGCAGTTACTTACTCGTGCGTCCCGTTGTTCATTGCAGACTATGGCGAAGACCTCATCAAGAACTATGCTGGCAAGTATGCTTCACTGTTGACTGTGAGGAACAAAGCCGACGTCGTTGGCAAGTGTTTCGTGTTCAACAATCTTGAACTTCGCGAGAAGGTTATTAAATATCTTCGCCTTCGTCTTGGCAGGATGCATGACTATCATAAGTTCATCTACGAGCTCGAGTATCAGAAGAGGTCAATGTAATGTTCAATCAACTTGGAATTATCTGCAGAGCACAGACGGCAGACGAGGCTTTCAAGTTCTGGTGGGATCTTCTTTCTACTGGTGCTGAAGAAGAGCAGCTAGATTCTCGAGACGGAGAAGTTGTCGGCGAGTTCTTGAATGCAATCACCATCATAAATGATCCGACTCGCAACTTCATGAGTAATCCCATCAGGAAGATGTCGGTCAGGTACACGGTCGGTGAACTCGCTTGGTATCTCAGTGGCAAGAGGGATCTCCATTCAATCGGTTTGATCACGAAAGCATGGGAGAGGTTCTCGGACGACGGTAAGAACGTGAACTCCAACTATGGCTATTGCATCAAGGAGAAGTACGGCTTTGACCAGTGGGACTATGTCGTTGACTTGCTCAGGAAGCATCCTGATTCTCGTCAAGCAGTGATCCACATCAAGGAGCCAAGGGACACGCCTTCTAAGGACGTCAACTGTACTGTGTCACTTCAGTTCTTCATCCGTGATTGCAAGCTATACATGACGACATACATGAGGTCTAATGATCTTTGGATGGGCTTCCCGTTTGATGTGTTCCAGTTCACGTTCATGCAGATGTTGATGGCAATGGAACTCGGAGTTGACCTTGGTACTTACACGCATATCGCAGGTTCACTCCATCTCTACCGTCGCGACTATGAGCTCGGTAAGAAGCGTGAAGAAGAGGCTGAGTAATGTTTGATCTGCATCGCCACGACGAGTACTCGACTTTCGACGGGTACGGGAAAGCAACTGAACTTGCAGCTTTGGCTAAGGAACTCGGTTACAAGTCTCTTTGCACGACTAACCATGGTAACACGAATGGTCTCATCCAGACTTATGAAGCTTGTAAAGTCGAAGGCATAAAGCCTATCCTCGGTGTCGAGGGATACATCCTCCCAAAGTACAAGGAGAAGACGCGAGGCTACCACCTGATCTTGATCGCGAAGAACCTCAAAGGCTACGGCAACTTGAACCGCATCCAGTTTGAAGGTGACAAGCAAAAGTACTACAATCCGATCTGGGACTTGTCTTTGTTGAAGAAGTACCATGAAGGTTTGATTTGTACTACAGCTTGTATTGCTTCTTACTCTTCACAAGCTATCTTGAAGGGGCATCCGGAAAGAGCTGAGAAGTTCATTGTCGAGCTCGAGAAGATCTTCGGTGAAGACTTGTATGTCGAGATACAACCATATCCGATCAGTGATCATGGAGTCCAAGAAGAAGTCAATCTCGGGTTGATCGAGATGTCAAAGCATCACGGCTGGAAGATGATCTTGACTTCAGACTCGCACCGAGGTAGACGAGATGACATGTCGACATACTGCAAGATGCATGAGATTGCTGGTCACAACATGGACCACATTGTCGACACGTACTCTGAGAGGTACATGCCAGCTCCTGACGAGATGTTCATGAGGTTCGTGAAGATGCATGGCAAGGATTTGAAGCCAGGCAACGCGAAGAGACTCGCGAAGGAGATGTATGCAAACCTCGACGAGATCGAGGCGAAGTGTGAAGATGACTATCTGAAAGATCTTCCACTGGTCCTTCCTAAGATTGACGACGGTAAGACGGATTCCTGGAAGCTTCTTCTTGCTAATGTCAAAAAAGGTCTCAAAGATAGAGGCAAGTACAGGAAAGAATACATTGAGAGATGCAAAGAAGAACTTGAAGTTATTAAATATCACCACTTCGAGGACTACTTCTTGATCGTAGCTGACTACACGAACTGGGCTAAGGACCATGGTATTCAGGTTGGGCCAGGTCGAGGCTCGGTCTGTAACTGCTTAGTTGCATATGCATTGAAGATCACAGAAGTTGACAGCTTGTTCTTCGGACTTGACTTCCGAAGGTTCTTGCGCAAAGACAAGAAGAACTTTCCAGATGTCGATCTTGACTTCGAGACTTCTCGTCGACATGAGGTGATAGAGTACCTTTGTAAGAAGTACGAGGGACACGCAGCTAGAATCTGTTCTTACGGTCTTTACAAAGTTGACAACCTTCTGAATGATCTTGCTAAAGTGTGTGGTCTTCAAGTTGAAGTCTTGAACGACAAAGGCGAGTACGACTTGAAGATGGACAAAAAGACACTTGCTGAGATCAAGAAGTTTGTCAACAGGTATATCGACGGCGCGACTGCAGTTCTAGATGCAGAAGGTATGCTTAGTTCTCCGCAGGGCATCCAGTACAACAAGAAGTACGACAACATCTTAGCACACTTCTCGAAGCTCTACAAGAAAGTGCGTTTCATCGGTACTCATGCAGCAGGTGTTGCTATCACAGGTGGTAACATTCTTGACTACACCGCATTGAAAGTAGATTCCAAAGGTGACGTCTACACTTCGTACGATCTAGAAGATATCGAGTCTATCAACGTGATCAAGTTCGACATCCTTGGTCTGAAGACGATGGAGTCAATCGGAGATCTTCGCAAGGAGACAGGAATCACAGTAGACTACACCGAGATCGTAAATGACGAGAAAATGTTGACTAACTTCCGTGAGGGTAGGACTGATGGAGTCTTCCAGTTCGAGAAACCTACGGCACGTAACATCCTTTCTCAGATCAACTGTGACTCGTTCAATGACGTTGTAGCAGCGTCTGCAATGAATCGACCTGGTCCTCTTAGTACTGGTCAGCCTGAGATGTACGCGATGAACAAGTACAACAGGGATGAAGCTGAGAAGCTGTACTACTACAACGAGACTTCAGAGTCGTATGGTACGATTATCTATCAGGAGCAAGTCCAGAGGATATGTGTCAACTTGGCTGGTATGGACTGGCAAGATGCAGACAAGGTCATGAAGATGATGAAGGGCTCGCACATGACTGAGTCAGCACAGCGTCTCTACAATGAGATGAGGGACGAGCTTTTCAAGAAGTTCATCGAGGGCTCAGTCAAGAACGGCTTTGACAAAGAAGCTTCTACAGACCTGTTCGAGAAGATGACGACTTACACTTTTAATAAGGGTCATTCAGTCGGTTACAGTTTGATCTCCATGGAAGAAATGTTCTACAAAACTTACTTCCCGAACGAGTACTGGTTCTCCAAGCTAAAGTACGCGAGGGATGACTCAGAGATGGGTCGCTTCCAGTCTTTTGCTGTAGCAGATGGTTCGATTATCTTCCTGCCTCATGTCAATTGGTCAGACCCCAAGACTAAGCTCAGGAAGATGGAAGGTGAGAAGGTGATCCAACTTGGTCTATCTACGATCAAGAACGTAGGCGAGAAAGCTTGCGTACAGATCAAGGAAGAGCGAGACAAGAACGGAGTCTTCCGTTCATATGACGACTTCTATGATAGATGCAAGTCTCGTCTGGTCACCTCCCGCGTGATTGACGCTCTTCATGAAGCAGGTGCTCTCCAGTTCAACAAGTCAATCTACATATCCGGTGTGACTAAATACAATTCATCGCTCATGGCTAGGTCTTAGAAGCTACCAGTCCTTATCTGGTCCTTTCTAACACATCGCATATATGTCTTTATAGGCCAATTCAAATAGGGGCCTTAGACGCCTTCTGGTTGCCTCAAACTTATTGTTTACTTCAAGTGTAGATTGGCTTATAATGTTTCAAAAGCTTCTTCGGGAGCTACGGCAAGAAAAGCCAAGATGCTAGGAGGCAAAATGAGTATAGACATGATACCTGAGATAGACCCTGAGTCAATAGTCGTGATCTACATGGACGGGCTTGAGGTCTTCGACGGTTACTACGGTGACTATCCATACAACACCAGCATGGCTAAATGGGTCACAGCAGACCCTGATTCCCTCGCTGACTACTACATCTACATGTGATACTAGGGGCTGGCTCCAAACTAGGGGCTGGCCCCTTTCCTGTCTAGAAGGAAGGAAGAAGATGCCGAAGACAGACAAAGAAGCAATCATGAAGTTGTGCGCTGACATCAACAAGAAGGAAGGTGAGGGCACAGTCTATTCCCTAGGTTCAAAGCATGCCAACCTTGACATCAAGAGATGGTCTACTGGCATCGAAGACCTTGACGCGATCATAGGTGGTGGTATGCCGGAGGGACGAGTAGTCGAGATCTATGGAGCTGAGTCAAGTGGTAAGACTACATTACTCTACCATCTGATGGGTCTCCACCAACTCGCATTGGACATCCCAGTTGAGGGTACTTTTGACGCTGACCGTGCTAAGGTCTTCGGGAACAGGCCGAAGCAACTTCTCGTGTACAGAGCCAAGTATGGTGAAGACGCCATGAACAAGACATTGAAGTTTGCTAGAGCTGGTATCCCGATCATCGGCATCGACTCAGTCCCGTCTCTGTTCCCCAAAGATGACGCGGAGAAGATCGAGAAAGCTGCAAGTCATGATTCGATCGAGGAGTTCAGGATCGGTGGTATTCCCCGTCTGTTGACAAAGTACCTCCCTCCCATAGAGATAGCCTTGGAGCAGTCTGGCACCACGTTGATCTTCATCAACCAAGTCCGAGACAAGATGAACGCCATGGCATTCGGCGAGAAGACAGACACACCCGGTGGACACAAGCTGAAACACGCCTGTTCACTTCGAATACAAGTTGCTCGTCGCCAGTGGATCGAGATCCCGAACAAAGACCCGCGCAACAGTGCTGCTAACGAGAGGGTCGGACTTCTGATGAAGTTCAAGGTCACGAAGTCTAAGGTGTGCAACCCGTACGGAGAGTGCATCGTCCCGCTTTTCTTTGACCGTGGCTTCGTCTCCTTTGATGATGTCCAACCTATCAGGAAGGAACTGATGAAGGCTAGGGCTGAGCAGTTCGGAAGGCGTGTGACTAAGAAAGACATGGAGGCAGTTGGAGATGAGTAAGCAAGATCCCGACCACTACAAAGTCCATCCGATGGAATGCTGGGACGAGATGGAAGCAGTGTTCCCCGAGGAGATGGTGAAGTCCTACTATGCTCTGTGCGCATGGAAGTACAGGTACCGTGCAGGGTCTAAAGTGGGAGAATCTGCTGATGAAGACCTTGACAAAGCAGATACCTACATCAAACGTGCTGCTACCTATCGAGAAAGGCACCCGAGATGATGTGTATAGAGGTGCCGGGCTTCTCACTTGACGACACGTTCAAGTCAAAGCAGTGCTTTTCTTGGACTCGCCGGTACAGTCCTGTATCAGACTCATTCTCCTACTTTGTCAAGTCTGGTAAGAAGCTGGTCCGCATGTTCCAGTCAGGCAAGAACAGACTCTGTGTGTCTGGCAAGGAAGACGGGTTCTTTGACTATTGGTTCAACTATCTCGACTTGTCTTACGACTACACGCAGATCCCGAGGATGTCTTCTAAGTTCCCGATGCCAGTACACGAGAACGTCGACAGAGCCCACTTGCTAAAGTTGGAGCCGATGGACGCGATCTTGTCAAACTTGGTCTGGGACCATTGCACAAGCTTTGAAGCAAAGAAGAGGTATGATCTTGTCTGTCTAGAATGTTGTGGTGAGAAGGTCAAGAACTTCCCGAATGCAGGCAGTTTCAGATGGTACCCGACTCCGACTCCAGAAGAACTTGCTGAGCACATCCCACAATTGAGGAGATTGTTCTCGGGGCAGTTGGGAGTCAAGTTGGCCAGCATCTCGTCTTACATGTGTCTGTCTCCTGAGCTTCTAGACCAGGACATGGACCCAGAAGAAGCAGTGATGTTGTTGATGGAGTCAGGGGCAATGTCTGAACGCCAAGCAAGGCGTGTCGCCAGAAGCTGTTACGGTCTTGATGACATGTGCATCCCGAAGAAGTACGAGAACAAAGTCATCAGGCACAGTTGGGGTACTGACTTAGAAGAAGTGAGTTCGATTGACATGGAACAGCTTGAGGGCCATCTGGCTCTCGTAGGAGTCTGGTTCCAGAAAGGTTGTGAGTAGATGGGTGTAGTAGACGATATTAAAAAACAGGCTGCTTCGAAGAAGATAGTTGTTCAGACTAGTGAAGCTGAGAAGTTGGCCCACATCTTCAACAAGATGTTCTACCTTGACAAAGATATCGAGAATGAAGTCAAGTTCCTACGTAATGTGATGACTCGAGGTGCTGAGTCTCAGGAGCGAGTCGGTCTCCATGCTAGTGCGATGTTGGTATCTGAGAACTCGTTCTGTTGCAGGCAGCAAGTCCTCTCACTTGTCTACCACATGAAGCAAGGAGAACAGACTTCAATCGGCTTGATGAGGATCTTTGAAGAGGGCAACGCAGTCCATGAGAAGTGGCAGAGACTTCTGATCCGTGCTGGCTATTCTACATGGGACCAGCTAGACAACACACAGTTCTCCGACAAGTACATGATGTCCTACACTCCAGACATCATCTGTCGTGTCCCCGAGTTCTATGACGGTCTTATGGTCGGTGAGATCAAGTCAGTCAACACCTTCTCTTTTAAAAAACAGACCAAGCATCCCTCAGCTTGGAAGCAGTGCCAGTGGTACATGCATTTGACTGGCATCCACAAGGGCTTCGTCCTATCTGACGACAAGAACAGTCAGGAGTTCAGGATTGAGGTCTATGACTATGACCCCAAGCTAGTAGCTCCATTCATTGACCGTGCTGAGCAGATTGTCTGGGCTTACCGTCGTCTAGTCGATGACCATAAACTCGTCTCACGTCCATCTGATGCAAAGTCTCCTACTTGCAAGAGATGTAAGACTTGCCCCTGCCAAGACAGTTGTTGGGGTCTACCTGGTGGGCGTGTCCGTCTATAGTCTATACTTGGGGCTACCAGATCCTTTCTGTGGCCCCTTTTCTATATGAGCCTATAGAATATACCTATTAGAAGTCAAAGAGGTCCAGATGTCATCTGGTGGCCTCATAGAAAGGATCATGATGGGATCTACATCTGACATAGTCTGTATCGGTATCGACCAGTCTTACACCGAGACTGCTGTCGCAGTATCAAGGGGCATGAAGGTAGTCCATGCTGAAGCAGTTGACTTCTCCTCGTGCAAGAAGAAGTGGGAGAAGCGTGCAGCAGTATCTGCAGTTTTAATAAGGCTTCTGGATGAGTACAGTCCAGATGCAGTCGTGTACGAGAGGATGCGGACTTTCTCGCAGAACAATCTCGGCATCTCCTACATCCGTGCTACTGGGTCATTGAACGGGTCTATCGAAGACACAGTCAAGTCTAAGTTCCCGTCTATCCCAGTCTACACAGTCGACACACGCGCTTGGAAGTCAGCAGTGGTTGGTTCAAACAAGCCAGCTCAGAACTCGTATGGTGTCAATGAGAACAAGTTCCCGACTGTAGAATGGGCAATGCGGACACAGAAACACATGAAGAGCAGTTTCATATCAGAAGTCAAGTCCAAGCGTAAGAACAAGGGCACGTTCATGTCTAAGTCTGGAAAGAAGTTGCACATCGACGACAATGTCTGTGATGCCATGGCTATCTCCCAATGCCTGGTGAGATGTGATCCAGCCGTGTTGAAGCCCATTGAATAGATATACCCACAACATATACCAGAGGCATCCAGTCCTCATCTAAAGCCCCTTTACGGGGCTTTATTTATGTATACCCATAGTCAATGAGTGCCTTCCGCAGAGGACATCTGAATTGTATAAGTTTTGTATAATTTTCTCCATGTAGAAGTAGTTGAGAATCTGAGTTTTCTAGATCTGGCTATGCTGGATATGTCCATTGAAGTCATGGACTTGTCCAGATGAGAAAAAGTGAGATCTACAAGAATTTTAGGCTTATGTTATAATCGGCCTTGTCCGTAGGGCGGCCAAACAGGCCAAACGGCACGACCCGAGAGACAGAAGCCAACGTTAGATAATAGCTGTTTAGACAAGAGAGAAACAGATATAGATATAAGCATAGCAGATAGCAGACATAGCAGATATTAAATAACAAGCTCAGATCCAATATAGATCTGGGCTTTTGTTCTATATATTGCATGTCTTACTAGCTTTTATCTATCTCTTCTTGTTCAAAAAGCTTAGATTCTTGCCTGTTTCTATGGTCTATCAAAAAAAATGCAAATTCTGCTGATTCTGCTCAGTTCTTTGTGATACTATGGAATCACGCCAATCCGGCGGGTTTCCAGTAGTCTAGAGAGACAGGAGTTCAAAATGAAACCTACCAAGAGCCTCAAGCAGAAGAACGTTTCCATCTGCTACGACTTCTACACCGATGACGACATCAAGGAGATGGAAGAGGACACCGACACTTTCTTCACCTCGTTCGATGGTGAGACCCTTCGCATCTCGCTCTCCAAGGTCAAGAACGTGTTCGTCGACAATTGGAACGGTTTCCTGGTCAATGCAGTGAAGCTCTACGACGGCCGCGTCTTCTACGTCGAGATCTAGAAGGAGTTGAAGCTAGAATGGGACTTAGCTACAAGCAGCAAGTAGTTCTCCCGATCCTTGAGGACCACTTGAACCCACAGTACGTGAAGCCGGCTTTGGAAGACAGCGATCTGGTCGAAGAGATCTACAGTGCTTCAGTCAAGGTCTCGGACAAGTTTGCTTTGGAAGTAGCATTGAACACGCTTTTCCACTACTTCTTGTGTGTTCTCGACAGAGAACGAGCAGAACTGTGATATAATGTTACCGAGGGGAGTGACGGAAAGTTGCTCCCCTCCCAGTAAGTCTTCAGAGGAAGGAAAGTAAGATGGCAACTATGGAATACCCGAAGTCTCAGGACGGCAAGGATCTCATCCCCGGTTCCAGCGCCGTGTTCTTCAACGCAGCAGATGGTGAAGCATTCACCGTCGTGGCAGTTTCGAAAGACTACGTCTGGTGCAATCGCAGTGCGGTATTCAATGACGGCGACAACATTGACGTCTGCGAAATGATCAAGCTCAACCCGACTCAGCTCATATCCCATGAGCCCAGTAAGTTCGACAAGATCGCGAACGAGATCGAGCGGATGGCTAAGTTCCTGGCTTCGCATGACTTCAAGGGTGATGCCGACATCGTAGCTAAGTTCGAGTCTGAGAAGATCATTGACAAGATCTACAGTGTCTACGAGATGGAGAGGCCTTCGAATGATTAAGCTTGGAGACCTTGATGGTCGAGTCTATGACGGTAAGAACTGCATCCAGTTCACCTACGCCGGTTTCTTGTTCATGAGGGACGATGCTGAGTCAGACTGGGTGGTCCAGAGTGTGATCCCGTTCTCCAACGGCTTCATGCCAGTCACTTTCTTGACAAAGGTAGATGCACATGATCCGAACAATGTTCCGATGGTCTGTGCGACAGGTATGCTTCAGTTGGTGAAGGCATGCGAGGAAGTATCTGACACGTTGGCTCAGGTCTCCTACATGGCTTCAGAGTCGGCAAGGGGTATGTGATGCCCGGTCGGTCCGGAAGGTTCTACTACAAGAACGAAGCCGAGGTGATGGAGTCTCTGGGGATGAAGCAAGTCCCCGGAAGTGGCAATGGATGGGTTGCTAAAGAAGATGGTGAGAACGAGCACGTCTTGTGCCAGCTCAAGTCTACAGATGCCAACTCCATCTCGGTGCACAAGCTGGACTTGGACAAACTTCAAGTCCATGCTTTCACCGACAAGAAGATCCCGGTGTTTGCAATCCAGTTCCTCAAGTCAAATGAGATCTACTTACTCGTAAGGCCTGAGGAGCTACAGGAGGTGGCAGAATACCTTGACACAGGTATATACTCATGTGAAGACACAAGTGGCCTCAGAGGGCTTCTGGATGCCTCAGATGATGGTATGGAAACACCACGGAATGTAGTCAAGTCGAGTTCGAGTTCGAGAGAAAAGTACCTCGAGTCGATCCGGCAGAAGTATCGCAGGGAAGGGAAGTCTGCATTATGAAAGTAGAAGTCAAGATCGTAGTCTCCAACGGCGGCTACAACCAGAACGCGAACGGCAAAGTCGGCTTGACTTTGTCTAGTAAGTATTCTGAGCTGGCTAATGTCGTCCAGCTCACCCAGATGCTCAACCAGAACACCAAGCTTGTAGCTAATGTCCCTGGTTCTAAACAGATGGTCGTCGGTGAGATGTTGCTCGACTTCATCGGTATCAATCATGACGGTACTAGCAAGATCAAGTTCAAGGGCTTGTCTGACTTTGTAGACATGGACGTGTTGCACATGCTTCCGTTTACGACTGATGATGTGTCTGAGTTCAGCGTAGTTGCTTCTTGTGACATTGAGGAGGAGGTGGATGATGACGATGACGACTGGGGAGACGACGAGTAACTCCAACGGCTACTTCGAGCTCGGGCGGTTGAAGACGAGTTCTGCTAAGAGTCTAGTAATCACGGAGTCTCCAAATGGTGGTTTCCTCATCGGGCCGGCTGTGACATTGACTAACAGTTCTGGTCAGACATACGAGACACACCCGAAGGGCACCAACACCTGGCTCAAGACGGTCGATGACTTGAAGGCTTTTCGAGACATGGTAGACAGTGCTTACGAGATGGCATTGTCGAGACAGTCTTCTTAGAACTGTGATATAATGTAATGAAGGGCGGGTCTCCGCCGAAGATCAAAGTAGATTGGAAGAAGAAAATGGCAGTCAACTACAGTTTCAATGAGTTCGTCCAGAACATGGTCAAGTACGATGAGGGCACCCTGGATCCCGCGGTGTTCAAGGACATGGTCGGCCGCTACGGACAGCTCACTGTCCATCTTGCCAAGCTCATGGCTACCTCCAAGGACACCGTCCTCGAGATGACCAAGCTCATGCCGGACTATGTAAATGCCCGTAAGGCACAGAAGGTCCTTTGTGAGCATGCCTCCGCTGACTTCGATGGTGAGGAGGACGTTGAGGTCGAGGGCGAGCACGATGCCAAGGTCGAGTCTGAGCCCGAGACTGAGACTAAGAAGCCCGTCAAGAAGGCCAAGGCTGAGAAGAAGGCCAAGGAGCCAGTCGAGGAGAAGATGGATGCCGAGCCTGAGGACCCGACTCCGTACGACGGCATGAATGCCCGTGAACTGTTCAAGATGTGCAAGGAGCGTTGCATCGACGTGAAGGCCCGTCAGAAGGCGGCTTTCTACAAGGACATCCTGCTCAAGGACGATGCTGCGAAGGCTGAGCCCGTCATCGAGAAGGAGCCCGAGGTCGAGGAGGACGACTGGGACATCTAGTCTCGGTTGACAATCACAGGTATGAATGGAGCCGATTAGAGATGGTCGGCTTTTCCCATATCAATAGGAGGAAAAGATGGAAGTACAGATTGTGAGCATCAGTTCAGATCCGATAGCTCAGATCAGTCTGGCAGCAGGTCTCTGTTACGGTAAAGACGACGTCTCGTTGAAGAGGATCCGGTCTTGTTACGGTGTAGGACACACTTCGATCCTAGAACATGCTCAGGTGCAGTTCAAGATCTCCGGTATCTCCCGTGCATGTTCACACCAACTCGTACGTCATCGTCTGATGAGCTTCTGTCAAGAAAGCCAGCGGTATATTAAATATAACTTCTCTGGTGACGACTGGTACGTGGTGCCTCCCGAGATCAATGGAGTCAAGGACTTCGAAGAAGACTTCCGTGAGCATATGCAGACATGTGCTCGTGAGTACAAAGCTGCTCTTGAAGCTGGTTTCAAACCAGAGGACGCGAGGTTCTATCTCCCAGAAGCAACTAAGACTAACTTGATGGTGACGACTAACTTCAGGGAGCTGTTCCACTTCTTTGACCTTCGTCTTGGCAATAATGCTCAGTGGGAGGTCCGAGAACTGGCTGTCAAGATGCATGACTGTGTCAGAGAGTACGAGCCGGATCTGATCCAGATGTATGATGACAACCGTGATAACACGAAGGTGAAATGATGGACTTGAAGTGGATGCCGAAAGGCAAGGGTCTAGACTACCCGAACCCAGATCTGTTCGAGCCGAGTCGAGCTCATCTCGGTGACGCAGGCTTTGATCTGAAGTGTGCAGAGAACGTCACGATAATGCCACACAGTTACAAGTTCATCTCGTTCGGTATTGCGCTCGAGATACCAGACGGTTACTTCGGGCTTCTTGCTGGTCGTTCTGGTCTTGGCAAGAAAGGCATTGGTCTGACTCACGGTGTCGGCATTGTCGACTCTGGCTTCCGAGGAGAACTCGGTGCTACTTTCATGAACAACACAGGTCACAACATTTGTTTCTACAAGGGTGACCGCATTGCCCAGATCATCATGGTCCCGTACACGACTGGTGATGTAGTCAAAGTTGACAGCATGACGATGTCTGACCGTGGCGAGAACGGTTACGGAAGCACTGGTATCTGATGGGTAGACGAGAAGACAAGATCAAAGAAGTCTGTGAATCTGACTGGGAGAAAGAACCAGAGTACAAGACTTTGGGGTACAACTTCCTGAAGAAGATATTAAAAACGGACTGTGAAGGTCGTCCAGACATAGACTTGGTAGAGAACTTCGTCCAGTGTACGTCCAGAAAGTACCAGATGCTACCAGATGCCATCAGGATCACCAATAGGGGTGATAACACTTTCTCGTACATGAGGACCTTCTGTAATAGAGCTAGTGTCCCTCAGGGGTATCTGAGCATGGTCGTCGCGGAGACACTGTATGACATAGAAGCAAAGTCTGCTTTGATGGCATTCTTGCTTGTGAAAGAGGGAAAGGTTGTGGCCAGGCAACATGCAGACAATTACAACCCGACAATTTACGGCTTACACCGATGGAGCTTGTAGTGGCAACCCAGGTCCAGGTGGTTGGGCAGTAGTCATTGACGAGTCACAGAACATGGGACTTCAGCAGACTGAAGCTTTGTTCGGTGGCTACAGTGAGGAGACAACTAACAACCGCATGGAGTTGACTGCAGCTCTAGAAGCATTGAAGTACATCGTCAATGAAGCTGCTTACGTGAATGACTGTTCTTGTTCAGGAATCATCTACTCAGACAGTGCATATGTAGTCAACGCGATGAACAACGGATGGTTGATGAACTGGGCTGCTAATGACTGGTTCACCAAGTCTGGAAACAGGGTCAAGAACTCAGATATCTGGCGAGAGATGTACGACTGTGTCGTTTCTGCTAAAGATACTTTAGATTCTATGAAGTTCTACAAGGTCAAAGGCCATTCAGGTGTTATAATGAACGAGATGGCAGACCAAGAAGCAGTCCGCCAGAGAGACTTGGCGAAGAAGAAGACCAAGTCAAGGACTTGTTAGGAGTTGCTAGAATGCGAGTAGAGAAGAAGCAGGACAAGAGGAACTTGTTCAAGTCGTTGTGCAACACGATGGCATTCAAGTTCGAGAGGTTCGGCAAGTGGTTCAAGAAGAACCTTCGAGAGATTAGTACGTTTGTCTTAGCAGCAACTCCGATCCTAGCATTGCTTTTCGGTGATGGTCTTTGGTCTGATGGTCACAGTCTCTACTTCGGGCCAGCATCAGGGTTCATCATCTTCTTGGACTTCGCGAGTGTCTTCGGCATCGCGGTGTCATACGAGATCTCGAAGCCGCTTTCTTTGCCGATCCCTCCTAAGGAGTTCACCACTGTCAACGGTGATGTAGTAGACGTCAAGAAGGAAGACTTGGAAGACATGGTCATCTACATGGCACAGCTAGAAGATTGGCTTTATGACAATGGGTACACGAGATAACAAGGGAAGGTACCAGGTGCCTTCTGAGCTTCCCGGGACGCATGTTAGGGTAGATACATATCAAAAGAACTCAAGGGGCCTTAGAAAGCATCTGGTGGCCTCACAGGGGCAAGGGAAGATCATGGCTTACAAGGACTTTAAGAAGTTCAGGGACAAGTGGGACTATGTGGTGGCTAGGACGATCTACCAGATCATCTGGATACTCGCCGTGGTGTTCGAGACTGCCGTCTGTTTCTTCACCCCGGTAGTGATAGTCATCGGAATCATGAAGCTGATCTACGTGCTAATGCACTAAAAACATGCATATTCTTGGCAGTTTTGCACGTATTCTAGGTAGAAGTGTGATATAATGAATACGTGATGAGGGAAACGGTCCCTCGGAAAGTGGCTAGGAGGCCAAGAGATGAAAAAGTTCGAACTCTTCAACGCGATCGAGAATGGCGACCAGCTCATCATTTGCGAGACTGCTTCTGGCATGGCAGTCAATTACGAGAAGATCAACTTCGTCAAAGAGACTGCTTCTAAGCGTCTGGTCTTCGCCACCGAGGATGGCAAGAAGGTAACCCTCAAGGCTGGTAAGTTTGATGCGAACGAGTTCGAGTGCATTGGTAAGAACTCCGATTGTTTCGTGAAGCCTATGAGCTGTGTCTACAACAACAACGGTCGCATCAACTACTACGAGAAGGAAGGCGTTGTAGCTTAGTCTACAACAGAAAGTACTTCGAAGTCAAGCAAGAAAAAGTTGAAAAACTTGCTGATTCTGTGGTATTCTGCACAGAAACTGTGATAATATATTCTTGTAGAGGAAAACAAGGGGTTTTCCAAAGTAGCTAGGAGGCAAAAGATGTTCAACAAGATCAGCGGCACCAAGTGGGAAAACGACAACCAGACCATCATCTGGAAAGACGACTTTGATTCCTTCCACATCACCACCGCCTCTGGTGAGTTCGAGGTCGTCGATTCTTTCGAGCGTGCAGTCAAGGTTGCCGAGTATCTCGAGCAGCGCTAGTCCAGAACATCAAGTAAAGTCCTTAGAGAAGGGAAAGACAATGAAGAACATCATCAAGACCAACGAGATCACCAAGATCGCCACTGATGACATCGCGGCTCACATTGCAAATGGCTGGATGGTCAATCCAGCATTCAACTGTGGCCATCAGGGCGAGATATTCAAGTTTGCATTGGTCAAGGACGGCAAGACCAGGATGTTCTCGATCACCTTGTCAAATGAGCACATCTACGGCAATCTTGTCTATCTGGTAGAGGACTTCGACTTTGGCTTCGAGTTCTTCAATTCGATGCAGACGGCTTGGATCGGTAATGGCGATGAAGTCAAGAAGGAGATCTTCTACAGTGTCTCCAAGAAGCTCAACAACGACAACAATGCTTACACGACTGACGAGGAGTTCTCCAAGGAAGTCAGCGAGAAGCGTTACGAAAGGTTCTCCAACAGAAACTGCAACTACGACAGGTATCTGAATGTGAGCAAGTCTGAGATCAAGAAGTTCCTCAAGAAGGTCCCCGGCTACAAGCGAGTCAAAGAGGAAGACATCAAGTCTCTGGCAGTCTACTTCGACTGGAATGGTGGTAAGCACTACCAGATCTCTTTCTATAACAAGAAAGCTCTTGTTTACAATCTATAAGACTTATGGTATAATTACTTTAGGGGTCGAAAGGCCCCTAAGGTTCTTTGGCTAGAAGGCCAAAGCAAAGTTCCTAGGAGGGAAACAAGATGGCTATCAGCATCACCGAGCTCGAGAGAGAATGGATCGAATCTACGTTCGATGACGGTACCGGATACATCGACGATTCGTACATCGACTATCGAGACAAGAAGTGGCGCGGAGTCCTCTCCTCTCTTGTAGCAAAAGGCGTCATCTACAATGAGGGTGAGGGTCTCTACTACTTCCTGGTAGACAAAGACGAGTTGGTTGACTATTTTAAAAACGAGACGAAGTTCCGTATTGCTCAACAGAAAGCAAGTGGAAGTCTCAGTATCGGTAAGATTGATCTTACTTACAACGAAGCAAAGAAAGTCGCATCCGAGCTGAACTCGTTCGGCAGAGCAAAGTACGTGGTGACTAACTCAGTAGGTGATCTGGTAATCTAGAAGAACTGACATAGAAGTACGCGACAGGAGGGCTTACAGCTCTCCTATTGCTGTATAAACAGCTAGGAGCATAGATGAGGAACAATCTCACGAAGGCTTTGGTTGCTTCTGCTGCTAAGTCCAAACGAGATGAGACTTCATTGGACTACTGGCTAGAAGAGCACAACCTGATCCTCATTCAGGGTCTACTTCGAGATGGATGCAGTTACGGTGAGCTGGCAAAAGAGATGGGCATCAAGAAGTCTACTCTCTATCGCTGGTTGGAAGAAAGCCCGGAGTTCGCACTCGCATTGAGAGATTCGAGGGACGTCATAGACTACAAAGTCGAGAATGCACTACTGAAAGCAGCTCTCGGACATCCAGTCACTGAGGTCAAGACAACGACTGTCATGCGACGTGGAATCGTAGTCGAACAGACTGAAGAGGTTACCAATCGAGAAGAGCCTCCGAGTGTAGCAGCTATCAAGATGTGGCTTATGAACCGTCGACCTGACAAGTGGAGACCAGAGTCGAAGATCAGCTTCGAAGACATGCTTGATGACTCTTCGATCCACATCGAGGTGACAAAAGCTACTGACTCCTCCGCAAAGACGGAAGTGACTACTGAGTCTCCTGAGTCTAAGACGATCGAGATGAGGAAAGCTACTCCCGAGGAGAAGAAAGCAGCTAAGGAAAAGAAGAAGGAAGAGAACAAGGATCGAGACAGCAAAGGCCGTCCGATCACAGTAGTAGAGGAAGAAGAAGACCTAGACTACTGGCCAGATGACTGGGAAGAGGAAGATGATATCTGATCGTAGGTATGGATCTAAGTCAAGTAGTAGGGCGGTGACTAGGTCCAAGCAAGGTACAATGAAGATAACCAAGCCGGTGGGACCAGCATTCGCAAACTTCTTGTTTGACTGGAACTACGAGACATATCTCCTGGTCGGTGGCTACGGTTCTGGAAAGTCCTACCATGTAGCCCTCAAGATCATTTTTAAACTCTTGTCTGAGAAGAGGAAGTGCTTGGTAGTACGTGAAGTAGCTGCTACTCACAATGACTCCACGTTCTCTCTGTTCAAAGAGATCCTCGAAGACATGCATCTGTTGACTGAAGACAGGAACAAGTTATCGCCTAAGAACAACAAGGTGTATGCTAAGAAGTCTCCTATGAGTATCCTGTTCCCCAATGGTTCAGAGATAATCTTCAAGGGTATGGACAACCCGGAGAAGATCAAGTCTATCAATGGCATCTCGATTGTCTGGTTGGAGGAAGCTTCCGAGGTGAAGTTTTCTGGATATGAGGAGCTGCTAGGACGCCTTCGAACTCCAAACGTGTCAATGCACTTCTTCCTGACTACCAACCCAGTATCAACAAGTAACTGGATCTATACACACTTCTTTGTAGCTCTCAATAATGACGGTACACAGAGAGTCATAGTAGACCCAGTAGAGTTCTACAACAAGAAGTGCTTAGTCCATGATGGTATCTATTACCACCACAGTATACCAAGTGACAACCCTTGGCTACCTATCAGATACTTAGCTCGACTAGACGGTATCAGGAACTACGATCCGCCACTGTATAAGGTCGCTCGCTGGGGAGAATTCGGAGTTTCTGGTACTAAGGTGCTACCACAGTTCAGAGTGATCCATCATGGTATGATCGAGAACAGGACTATGGAGCATATCCGTAGCTTGGGCTACAGGAACATGTATATCGGCTTTGACTTCGGCTTCGAGGAGTCTTTCAATGCTGTGGTGTTCATGAGTGTAGACCAAGAGAAGCAGACTCTCTACATCTGGGATGAGATCTACATGAACCATGTCACAGACGACAAGTTCGCAGAACTACCAGAGATGCTACGGTTGAAGGAGCTACAGAAGAGAGCAAGAGAATCTGGTAACCCAGTCCCCATCATTGCAGATAATGAAGACCCCAAGGCGATAACTTACTACCGTCAGAAGGGATTCGAGATCAGAGCATGCAGGAACAAGTTTGCAGGTTCTCGCCTCTCTAACACCCGTAAGGTGAAGAGGTTCCAACGGATACTGTGCCATCGTAGGTGTGTCAATGTGATCAGGGAACTATCAGACTTGACTTATGCTAAAGCAAAGAACGGTGATATGATCCCGGATCAGTTCAACATTGACCCACACAGCTTCAGTGCTATCTGGTATGCATTGGACACCGTCACAGTAGCCGATCTCAAAGACAGGGAATACTATTCGAAGAAAGGCCAGTGGGCATGAGTCGCAAATGGTACATTCTGGTTGGCATCCTGCTTGCTTCGGTCTTTTGGATCCCATCCAGTTACTTCTCCATCTGGTACCAACAGGAGCAATACACCATTGGATACAAAGATGGAGCCGAAGCTGAGAAGAACTTCTTTGAACACAAGCAGCATGTAGCCGGTGATATTAAAAATGGCAAGGGCAGCATCCCACTATACTTACAGAAGGATCCAAGTTGGAAAGACGTCTTCTACGCTGGTGGTACTGTAGGTGACAATGGATGCGGGCTTGTGTCTCTGTGCATGGCACTGGAATACTTGAATGGTAGTCATGTGACTCCAGATAAGTTAGCTGGTATCGGCAATGAGAACTGGATCACAGACTCCATGACCGATCCAGACCGGATGTGTGAGTACGCGTCTAAGGAATGGAATGTCAAGTGGGATGGAGAGACATGGGACTTTGATTCCGCATTGGATGAAGTCTCCAATGGTGCAGTATGCATTGCATCTATGTCTGGTAAGCTCGGTGAGAGGACGTACCAATCACATATCGTGTTGGTCTACAAAGTAGCCGATGGGAACATCTACTTACGTGATCCAGATGATGGGACCAACTCCATAACACCATTCACCCGTGAGGACCTCTCAGAAGCTACCTGGGGTCCTTTCAATGTCATTAAGGTATAGATAATAGTAGGTGCAGTTAGGTGGCCTCAGATGTCATCTGGTTGCTTCAAGAGAAAGGGGCAAGTCCCCATTAGCATTACAAGCAATGAAGCTAGGAGGACGAATGCCACCTGAGAACTTCTGGGATGCCATTGGCAGATCACTTGAGAAAGCTACTGGTGACATAATAGTAGCAGCGCTGGTGATCGTAGCAATTGTCTACATCATGGCTAAGTACTACATCCCAGCCAGAGAACGTGACCGTGAGCATAGGCATGAGCTAGAGAACAAGCAACTGGAGATAGAAGCACGTAGGCAAGAAGATGACGTGTCCATAAGGAGAGCCAATGTAGACCAGATGGCACACCAGATCGAGATCCTGTCTAACCAGTCTGAACTGATCAAAGCATTGACTTCACAGATCTCCAACATGGAGATGCAGAACGAAGTCATAAGGGCTCAGATACTTGACTCAAAGAGTCACTCAAACGAGCTTGGATCCAAAGTGGATGAGATACAAGACGAGGTGCATGACATAAGCACCAAAGTAGGAGACATCCACATAGCAGTGTTGAAGAAGGAGGTGTAGAAGATGAATGATCGAGAACTGTGCCTGCATGTGTTGAGTGTAGACCAGCGACTCATCACCATCATGTCTGGTAAGTTCATTGTCCAGAACGGCATCAATGTAGATGCTATAAAGATTGACTTCGACTCAGAGTGGGACGGTCTTACAAAGCAGGTGATATTGTCAAATGGAGTAGATGACCCCAAGCGGTTTGTCTATGAGCCGCCCTATTTAAAAATACCGTCTACTTTGATTGATGAAGATGGCAGTGAGCTAGAAGTATCTGTACTTGGTTACAAGGGCAGTGAACTTCGAATGGTCACAGCAAAGATGCTCAACCGTCTGAAGGTAGTCAAGTCTGGCAGTGTAGATGCTGGTGAAGTAGAAGATGACGTGAAGGACATCTGGGGTGACATCCAAGATGCTCTAGGTAAAGTCACCGGCTATGAGACAGAGATTGAACAGGCAAAGCAAGACATCACAGAGGCGTTGTCTAAAGTAGATCCATTGGTCGAGAGGATGCAAGGCTCGATACAATCTTCTGAGAAGGCTACACAGGACGCGAACAAGGCGACTAAGAACGCCAATGACGCAGCTGACCTGGCAAACAAGGCGGCGCAAGCGGCTGCTGACCGTGTCTTCTACGCGTATCCAGATCCCACTGCAGATGACGCGATCATTGTCCAGTATCCGGCATTCCTTGAATCCTCCGATGGAGGGTCTATCTATATGAATCTAGAGGAGGCATAAGATGGCCGACATCTCAACTACTAACAAGAAAGCAAGGGTCCCGATCCTCGGTGAGAATGGTCGCATCAGTGATGCTTACCTTCCTCAAGCAGTAATTGATGCAGAGGCATCATCTAAGACTTATGCTGAGAACGCGAAGTCTTACAGTGAGTTGGTCAAGAAGGATGCTGAGAGCGCAGCTTCTAGTGCTGCAAGTGCAAAGGCGAGTGCCGATGCTGCTCGTGAGGGTATCTCCTCAATCGATGAGAAGGTGACACATGCAGGACAGTTCGCAGAGGCATCTTCTAGTTCCGCTACTGAGGAGAACAATTATTTAAAACAAGTGACTGCAGTATCTGATACAGTAAGTGGGATTGCTTCTAGTGTAGCAGAGAACGCGCAGGTAGCTGAGACTTTTGCAAATAAGTCTAAGGAGAGTGCTGCTTCTGCGCTCACTGCTTCTACTAACGCTGTGAATGCCAAAGTAGATGCCGAGGGCTACCGTGACAGCGCGAAGTCTTACAGTGACAATGCTAAGGCAGATGCTGATACATCTAAGAACATCCTTGAGTCTGTGAAGGCACAGAAGGCAGATGTTGACTACACTGTCCAGCAGTTCAATGCAGATGCTACTGAGTACAACACCAAGTTCAATGGCTATGTCTCTGAAGCTAGAGAGAGTAAAGAAGCAAGTGCTGCTTCCGCTACTAGTGCATCTGAGTCCGCAGAGAACGCGAACACCTCAG